>ERZ779762.319-NODE-319-length-31167-cov-2.967569_pt1 | contig 31167 bp, 27 predicted proteins | sample MGYA00511887_ERZ779762 | MGnify/ENA primary metagenome ERZ779762 (study PRJEB29588, sample SAMEA2163052) | human gut metagenome | biome: human gut; feature: human-associated habitat; material: faeces | place: Denmark | collected 2008/2010 ...
GAAAAATCTTTGTCACAATTAATTTATACTACGCATGATACTACGTTAATGGATAAAAAGTTTTTCAGACGGGATCAGATTTGGTTTGTTCAGAAAGATGAATTTGGATATTCCGAGTTGTCTGCATTATCCGATTTCAAGATTAGATCAGATGCCTCGTTTGAAAAAGATTACTTGGCAGGCGTATACGGAGGTATTCCTTATATTAAGGATTTTGATTTGAAAGAAGGCGAATAAATGGGAACGGATGATTTATTTAAAAAACGGAGACAACAACGGGAACAAAGAAAGCATGAATTCAAAAGTCCGCGAGCAAACTCCTTTTTGATTGTAACAGAAGGTGAAAAAACGGAACCGCTTTATTTTAGCGGGATTCAACAACGAATTGCAGAAAAGATGGGTGGAAATATAGATGTTGTTGAAGTGCCTTTTATAGATATACGCGGAGAAGGCTGTGCGACGGGAAGTTTGATTCAAGCGACGGAGAGAATAGTTAAAAATGCCAAGGTCATGTACCAAAATATATGGGTTGTTTTTGATAAGGATGATTTTGAAGATTTTAATCAGGCAATAGATCAGGGGATTCAAAAAGGCTATAAAATAGCGTGGAGCAATCAATCGTTCGAGTATTGGTTGTATTTGCATTTTTATTATAGCGATTCGGAACTCCATCGGAGTGATTGGCAGAATAAGCTAGATGAGATATTTAAACAATATCAATTAGGAGATGGCTATTATCGTAAGAATTATGAAAATATATATGATTTAGTGGATTCTTTTGATGGAGTAAATACTGCAATTAACAATGCAAAACGGAGGATGGCATCGTTTCGTGATGGAATTGACAAACCGTCTCATTACGATCCGGGAACAATGGTTTATAAGCTGGTAGAAGAATTGAAAAGATACTTAGAAGAATGAAAGACTTTTATTTTCTCTAATTCCCAGTCCCATTTCCTTGCATCTCCGTTCATTTTCCTGTATACTTAAAATGTAGTAATAAAAGACCAACAAGGAAAAGGAGGAAACACATATGGCAAATTACGGAGATTCATCTACTTATTCAACAGCATCCGGAAAGGACGGGCTGCAATACGTAGTTTTACAGGTAACATTGAAGGAAAAATTTTTAGGAACCGGTTCCGGAAATCTGTCCGCGCTCGAAGAAGTGTTAAATGAGCAGGCAGCAAAGGGCTACCGTCTGCATACAATCACAACGGCTTCCGCGCAGAGTGGCGGATTTTTGGGCGGAGACAGAATTCAGGCAACGATGGTATTTGAAAAGATTTAGAGATAAGGAAGGAGACAACGATGAAAAGAACAGCAGCGCTCTTATTGACACTGGCATTGATATTGAGTGTTCTTGTGCCGGGATTCGCAGAGGCAAAAACGGTACAAAAGAGTTTTAGTATGCGTGTCAGAGATCTTAAACATTTAACTGTTAAAAATACAAAGAAGCGAGTGGTCTGGAAAAAACTTTCCGGAAAGAACAAAATCCGACTCTACAGGGATGGGAAAAGAGCGGTTTTTATTCGGGCAAAAAAGAAGGGGACTGCTCGCTTACAGGCAAAAATAGGAAAGAAAAAAATCGTTTATAAGATTACGATAAAAGAAGCTTTACAAGAACCGGATGAAACACCAACACCGACAACAACACCTGTGTCAACACCGGAGCCAACCCTTGCACCACAGGTAACGATCCCGGAGCAGGCGGCAAATTACGAAAAAGAAGTATTGCGGCTTGTCAATGTAGAGAGGTCAAAGGAAAATTTGCAGGAATTAACCTTGTATAGTAAATTAAGTCAGGCAGCTACAATTCGTGCAAATGAACTTGTGGAGACATTTTCCCATACCCGGCCAAATGGGGAGAGATGCTTTTCTGTATTTAGCGAAGTAGGCATTCCTTCTTATTATGCCTGCGGAGAAAATATTGCAGCGGGTCAGAAATCACCGGAACAAGTAGTAGAGTCTTGGATGAATTCGCCGGGACATCGTGCGAATATTTTGTCTGTGAAATACAAATATATGGCAATTGGATATGTGGAGACAACAACGGGAATGAAGCGGTATTGGGCACAAATGTTTTTGAGTTAAAATAGTTTGAAAGTAACTATTCAGGACTCCCCCACACATTTGCATTTCGAAAAAGTAAAGAGTTATCGGCTCTTTACTTTTTTTGTGCAAAATGGTATAGTATAAAAGCGTGATTGCGCCTGAAAACGATATAAGCTTCTCGGAATGTATGTGAAAGTCATCGCGGTTGCCCCCACTGTCAGAGTCAGACCTGAGTTGTTTATAAATACAAGGTTACCCCGATTGGGACAAAATTAAGGAGGTACTCAATGAGAGTAAAAGGAGCAAAGAAACGAGTAGCCATTGCATTGGCTGCTGCGCTTGTCGTGAGCGGAATTGGTTATGTGCCAAAAGCCGACGCAGAGAGCGTGACACAAGTAACAGGAGACTACAGTCAGGAAGTAAATGAAGTCTGCGATACGATAGAATTTGTCGTATCGGACCCGGCATTTGGTTCCGCAGGCGGCGAATGGGCTGCATTAATACTGGGACGAAGTGGCCGTATGACAGAGGAGTGGAAAACAAAATATCTGGCAGCGGTAAAATCCAGCTTTGATGAAATAGAAGCAAAATCACCAGAGCTAAAAGAAGCAAATAAACTGAGTAGTAGAAACTTGACAGAAAATTCCAGAGCAATTATCGGACTGTATTCTGCAGGCGCAGATGTGACGGATTTTTATGGATGGAATCTTTGTGCACCGCTTGCCGGTGATAATGTAGGCGGAGATAAGACAGAAGAGTCACAAGATTATAAGGATACAATTTGGCAGGGAATCAATGGAACGGTTTATGCATTGATCGCATTGGATTATGCCGGATATAAATCAGAAGGAGAGACAGAAGTTACGGATGTGACGGAAGAAAATACGACCACACTCCGAGATGATTACATATGTAAAATATTGGAATTGCAATTGGCTGATGGCGGCTGGGCGTTCTACGGTGATTCATCCGATCCGGATATTACAATGATGGCTGTTCAGGCACTTAGTAAATATACCTATCTTCCGAAAGTAAACGATGCAGTTGAAAGTGCACTTGCAGTAATGAGCAGTAAACAGAATGATCAGGGTGGATACGCTTCCTGGGGGTCTGTAAACTCAGAGTCGATTTCACAGGTGATCTGTGGACTTACCATGCTTGGTATTGATCCGACGACAGATGAGCGTTTTATTAAAAATGGAAATACCATCGTGGATGCCTTGAAGAGTTTCAACGTAGAATGTCAAAAAGATAACGTTACATATTCAGAGTACCGCGGATATGCCCATGCAGAACAAAATGGAGTAATGAAATATAATCAGATGGCAACAGAGCAGGCTGGTTATGCGATGGTTGCGTTGTGGTGCCAGAAAAAGGGTCAGAAATTGTATCAGAATGGATTCCGTGATATCCCGGATACTACACCGACATCGACGCCAGTTGTGACACCCGAAGTTACGGAAGCGCCAACAGCAGCACCAAGTGAACCGGCAGTTCCAACGGTTACACCGGTTCAGTCCGAAAATCCGGACGTTGTACCAACACCGACGCCGAAAGCACCGGAAGTTTCAAAAGCACCGGAAACGACAAAAACGCCAGAGACTACCAATGCGCCGGAAACGACAAAAACACCGTCAGCTGCCAAGGCACCGGAAACTACGGTTATTTCCAAGATCGTGAAAAAGGCGGCAGTAGAAAAAGGCAAAAAGATTACGATCAAAACAGTAGTAAATGGTAAAAAAGTCAAATGTAAAGTGGCTTCTTATAACAAAAAGGCATTGAAAGTTACGGTTAAGAATGGAAAACTGGTAATTAAAGCCAAGAAGAAGGCGAAGGCTGGAAAAACATATAAAGTTGTGATAAAATATAAGAAGGGCAAAAAGACAGTCAAAAAGACGGTCAAAATCACAGTGAAGTAAATTCAGTACAACTACGGCTGCACATTTTGCGACAAAGTGTGCAGCTGTATTAAAAGGAGATTGTTATGAGATTTTTCAAGCGGAATTGGAAGACGATTCTGTCTGCTGTGGTCGTTCTTCTTGTTGTTGCGGCAGCGATTGCCGGCACTTCGATTCATTCCGTGAAGGATGAGCAGAAACGGGCAATGGAAGCCCTTCAGCCGGTGGAGATCGGGGAAGAACAGATCCTGACGGAGGAAGATGCAGAGACAGAGACTGCGGAGGCAGAACAACCGAAGGAACAGACCGGGCAAAAGGGGAAGAAAACAGAAAAAAAGCAAAAGGCAGAAGAAACGGCGAAACCAAAGAAAGAGACTACAGGGGAAACGGCACCGGATGAGAAAAAGACTGAAAAAAAGCGAAACGAAAAAAAGAGTGAAAAAGCAGTAAAACAGGGAAAAACGTCTCAGACAAAGGAAGAAATTGCAAAACAAAAAGAGAAGGAAGCAAAGCAGAATACGAAGTATCCCAAAGTTGTTATAACCGTTCCCCAAAATGAGGAACTGCGGCAGAATGATGAGGCAAAAAAAGATGACGACCGCAAGATAAGTGATGGAACGGCGACGGATCAGGATGATTTTAAGACCGACCCGGTGCCATCCGGGAAACCGCTTCCGGTCAATCCGGATGATCAGGAAGTGGATAACGACGAGGAATTTTATGTTACTATTTCCATCGACTGCCTGACGATTTTACAAAATATGGAGAATCTTGAAAAGGGAAAAGAAAAGTATGTCGGAGATGGCTGGATCCTGAAGACAACAAAAGTAAAATGCAAAAAAGGTCAGACGGTGTACGATATCCTTGAGCAGGTCTGCAAGGCATATTCCATTCAGATGGAAAGTTCTTATACACCGATGTATGGATCGAGTTATGTTGAGGGAATTGGAAATTTGTATGAATTTGACTGCGGCAATCTGTCCGGCTGGATGTACAATGTCGATGGATGGTATCCAAATTATGGGTGCTCGCGGTATGTATTGAAGGCAGGAGAAGCCATTCAGTGGCGTTATACCTGCAATGGTCTGGGGGCAGATCTCGGGAGTGATTTTATGAGTGGAGAAAGTAAATGAGACACCCTTTGGTAGAATTTGTAAAATACGTGGCGGTCATCGTCCTTTTGTGCTTGACGCGAAATCCCTATGTGTCAGTTCTTTTTCTGATACTTGAATTTGTCATTGCTCCGTCCTTAAAAAGTGTGGCGGCACTCTTTGGAATGATGACGTTGTCAATTATTGTAAATGCACTTATTAATCATCAGGGGGAGACCTACCTTTTTTATCTGAACGATAATATAGTGACAATGGAATCGCTGGCATATGGTGCTTTTGCCGGCGTTCAGCTGTGGCTGCTGTGCCGGTGGACTTACCGCATGGGACGCACAATGACCTCGGAAAAAATGGTCATTGTGTTCAAATATCTGCTTCCACCGGCGGCAATCGTATTATCGCTGGCAATCCGTTCGGTCAACCGTTACGCGGACAAATTGGTCGAAATCTATCATTTTCAAATGTCCATGGAGCCGGCAAGAAGATTGTGGAATCGCTTTATTTCAGCAATCCGCTCGATTTCGATTTTGATCAACTGGGCATTGGAAAACGGACTTGAGATCGCGGATGCGATGGAATGCCGGGCGTATGGCAGCAAATTGAGAACCAGTTACACGCCATTCCGGCTTTTGCCGGGGGATATCATCTGCATGGCGGCCTTGGTTGTTCTTGTTGTGATGCAAAGGGTCAGTGAACCATTCAGCCTGCTCATTCCACGGATTGAGATCCATTTTGGAATGGAAAATGCCGTGATTACTGTGGCATTGTGCGCGTTAATCTGGTGGCAGACCGAAAGAGAGGAATTATGATAGATATAGCGATTGAAAAAAAGAAGATTGGCGAAAAGACCATTCTTTCCAATATAAAATGCAGCATAGAAGGGGGGATTACCCTTATTATGGGGCCTTCCGGCTCAGGAAAAACGACATTGCTTCGGGAAATGATTCCACGGATCAACCGTGTGGGGACACTGGAGGGAAAGGTGTGTTACCGGGAGATGCCGATTGATGAAGTGCCGGCGGGAACGATTGGATATGTCGGGCAGAATCCGGACAACCAGCTTGTGTGTGATAAGGTTTGGCATGAACTGGCATTTGGACTGGAAAATATTGCCATGCCGGCGAAGACGATCCGAAACCGGGTGGCTGAGATTGCAACGTATTTTGGAATTGAAAGCTGGTTTCATAAAGGCGTGTCAGAGCTTTCCGGCGGGCAGAAACAGAAACTTGCTCTGGCGTCCGTCATTTGCATGAATCCGCAAATGGTTGTGCTGGATGAGCCGACCTCACAGCTGGATCCGATCTCGGCACGGGTATTTTGGGAAATGGTTGTGCGGGTACATGAAGAAATGGGAATTTCTTTTGTCATTGTCGAGCACGATAGTGAATATATATATGAAAAGGCGGACAAAGTGATCTGGCTTTCCGAAGGAACGACAGGCGGTTATCAGAGGCGGTTTCTGCCGTGGCAGCGCCGGATCCTGGATGCTCCGCAGATGCCCCTGCCGGAAGTGCGGCAGAAAGTAAGAGAACTGGCAGAAAAAACGGCGATTCACAGGGAACCCAGAGAAGTGAAAGTGTGGAAGAAAGTGCGGAATATCCGAAAAGCTTACGGCAGCGAGAATGTTCTCAATATTCCGCAAATGACGATTGCGGCAGGGGTCAATTGCTGGATCGGCCCCAATGGAGCAGGAAAAACGACGTTGGGAAAAATGTTCAGCGGATATTTTGGCAAAAAAATGATAAGCCGCTGCGTGATGATGCCACAGGATGTACTTACTATTTTTACCAAAGATACAGTAAAGGATGAACTCGAGGTGGAAGACGATGTTCCGGAGGAAGTGCTGGAAATGATCGCCCCGGTCGCAGACAGAAATCCGCTGGACTGTTCCGGAGGAGAACAGCATCTTGCGGCGTCGTTGAAATTTCTTATGAAATGCGCAGATGTCGTCATATTGGACGAACCAACAAAGGGAATGGATCCGCTGATGAAAGAAAATTTCCAAAAAGTGGTAAAGATGTTCCGTGGGAAAAAGCAGATTATCATTATCACACATGACATTGATCTTGTGGGAGAAATTGCAGATTATGTTGTCTTTTTGTTTGAGGGCGATGTGGCAAGCGAGGGCGAACCGCACGAGGTTCTAATGCAGAATCTCGTGTATAAGCCACAGATCAGTATGATATTTGATTGCATTAATACAAAGGAGATGGAAGATGCGGGATTGGTTATGTAGCCATTATTATGTGCCGTGCGCGGTGCTGATCTTGCTCGGATTTGCCGGATTTCTCTTGTATCTGGCAAGACGGGTACGCATGAAAGACATGATTATGATTACGGTGCTTTCGGCGATTATTGCAATCTCGCGCGGTGTCTTTTTCTGGCTTCCGCAGTTTAAGCCGGTATCAGCACTCGTGCTCGTTGCGGGAAGCTGTTTTGGCAGTGTACCGGGAATGCTCGTCGGTATGCTCTCCGGCTTTTTGTCAAATTTTATGTTTTCGCAGGGACCGTGGACGCCATTTCAGATGCTCAGCTGGGGGCTTATCGGCATCATTGGAGGATTCTGCCGCTCAATGCAGGGAAAACTTCTTCCGATGATCATAGGCTTTTTGGCAACGGTATTTGTTTATGGACCGATCCTTAATTTCGCGTCGCTGTTACTGGTTACGGACACGCCGACGTGGAGCGGATTTTGGATGATGGAAGTGAGTGGCTTTTTGTTTGATGTCGTACATGGTGTCAGTACGATTGTTTTTGTCTATTTTGCCTGGAAGCCGATGCGGAAAAAACTGGTACGGATGCAGGAAAAATATGGGATATGCAGGAGAAAATGAGGATTGGAGGAAATGAGATGCAGCAGGAAGAAAAGGCGAAAAAACGTACTTTGATCGGAAAAATATCAGGGATTGCAGGTATTTTCTGCAATTGCATTCTGGCGGGAAGCAAGATTATTATTGGAAATCTCGCCGGTTCGATGTCAATTGCGGCAGATGGGCTGAACAATTTATCGGATGCGGCAAGTTCGATCGTTACGCTGATTGGATTTAAAATTGCAGAAAAACCGGCGGACAAAGAACACCCGTATGGACATGCGCGGTCTGAGTATCTGGCAAGCCTTACGGTTGCCGTGATGATCTTATTTATCGGCTTTGAACTTGCGAAGAGTTCGGTGGAAAAGATCCTGCATCCCTCTCCGGTTGAATTTTCCGGAGCGGTTCTTTTTGTTCTCATTTTTTCCATTGTGATCAAAATGGGAATGGCGGTCTGCAACTATAAGATGGGAAGAAAAATAAACTCAATGACATTGAAAGCGATCGCGGAGGACAGCCGCAATGATGTTATCGCGACGAGTGCCGTTTTGATCGCCACACTGGTGGAACATGGCATGGGATACCAAATTGACGGATTTATGGGACTTGTCGTCTCATTGTTTGTCCTTTACAGCGGAATCTCGCTTGCCAGAGAAACCGTCTCCCCGCTTCTGGGCGAGGGCGCCGATACGGAACTGCGTGATAAACTTACAAAATATATTCAATCCTGTGAAATGGTGATCGGCTGCCACGATCTGATGGTGCATGATTACGGCCCGGGTCAGTGTTTTGCAAGCATTCATGTTGAAATTGATAAAAATGTTGACGCACTCGTAAGCCACGAGGCAATCGACCGCATGGAGCGAGAATGCCTGAAAAAATTTGACACCCACCTTGTGATCCATTACGATCCGGTCATCACAGACGATAAAGAAGCCGATGCACTGAAACAAAAAGTCCTTGTCTGTATTGGCAAAATCAATCCGCAGATCACGCTGCATGATTTCCGCGTGAGCAGGTGCGAGCCGGGCATCCGCCTTACCTTCGACCTTGTCCTCCCGGAAAGCCTGGAACGAAAGAAAAACCAGATTCAGGAGCAGATTCAAGCGGAGATCAACAGGGACAGCGCGGATAAATACTTTCTGGATATTACCTTTGATGTCGAGGACCGGTAGGAAGCGCAAGCGCCCATATGAGCAAAATATTCTTTAGAAATATATTACAATACTGTGACATCTCTTGACAAGTACCCAGAATCCTTTTATACTTCGTATAGTAGGCTTTTTTAGGAGCCACAAGATTAATACAAAATAATAAATAATTGCTTCGAAATGGAGAAGATGATGAATAAGAAAGTAAAAATAGGGATAATTATTACCGCAGCAATGGTCGTTGCGGTTTCAGTGCTGGTAATTGCCGCACATGTATATTATGGAAACCGCTGGTATGCGAACACCTGGATTGGGGAACATGAATTATCCGGAATGAGTTATGACGAGTCTGAACAGCTGCTTCAGAAAGTGTATGACAACTATCGGTTGGAAATTAAAGGAAGAAATGATGGAAATCTTGTAGTGACCAAAGCGGACATTTCATATGAGGTCGATCTGAAAGAGGCATTGCAGAAACGATACGATGCCCAGCATGAATCGTTTTCTATTTTTTCCATACCGAAAAAAAAGACATTGGAACTGCACATGAATCCGACATACGATGCGGAAAAGCTGGAAAAGTGTCTTAGAAAGTCAGAAATGTATAAAGGAAGCACAGAGTATGCAATCAATGTGCCAAAAGATGCGACCGTAGCCTTTTCGGATGAAAAGAAATGTCTTGTTATTGTGCCGGAGGACAAAGGCAATGTTTTACAGTTCCAGCAGTTGACAAAAGCCGTTGATGAGGCTCTTGCCGAAGGAAAAGAAGTCATTGATCTGGCAAGCGAAGAAGAATACCCGGAAGTGTATGAGAGTCCGAAGATTTTTTCAGATGATGCCGGATTGAAACAAAAGTTAGAGGCATGCAATCCTTACGTAATGCGCTGGGTATCGTGGAAAATTACGGACGAGCGAACCGAGAAAGTCGGACCAAAATTAATCTATTCGTGGCTTCGTTATAAAAATGGAAAAGTAACGTTTGATGAGGATGCGATCTCTGACTGGGTTGAAAAAATGTGTCTCAAATATAAGACTGTCGGTTCGACACATACCTTTACGAACCATAAGGGGAAAAAGATTACGGTAGCCGGTGGAGATTATGGCTGGGCAATCAGTTATGAAGAAACATTGAAACAGTTGAAAAAGGCTTTAAAGATGGAAATTGATGGAAATCTCCAGAGCGCATATCAGGAAGATCCAAGCAAGGAAAATCAGGCAGCGTTGACATTGAAGAGAAAACTCAAATTTGCCAATACCGCGTACCAGATGGATCTTGAAAATAAGACCAACGACTGGGATACACAGAATTTTACCGAAATTTCGCTGAAAGATCAGAAGATTTACGTATGGCGAAAAGGAAAAGTAGTATTTGAGTGTGAGACGATTTCCGGGAAGCCGGTAGAAGGGCGAAAAACCCGTACAGGAATGTATTTTATCAAAGAACATCAGACACACCGTGTACTTGTTGGAGACAACTATAAGACACCGGTTACATATTGGGTACGAATTACATGGACCGGAACCGGATTCCATTGTGCGACATGGCAGCCGTGGAGCCGCTGGAGTAAGAATCTGTATAAAACAAGGGGATCCCATGGATGTTTGAATCTGTCACCGGAAAATTCAAAGAAAATTTACGAATTGACAAAATATCAGGAAGCGGTATTTATTTACTAATAGTTACTATTAATATAAAAGTTCCGAAAATAAAAGCCAAACGGCTGTCTCGTTAGTGAGGCAGCCGTTTTTTCATACAACAAAGATATTCTTCGTGTCCGGGTTCCAGTTCAATTTTAAAGATCAGCGCGGAGATGGTCTGTGTTTTCCCACGCGGCGGCGTGAAATGATAGGTAATCTCATAACAGCCATTGTCGCTTTCTTCCAGCCGTTCTTCCAATATTTCTTTCGATTCCAGCACCTGAAAAGCGTCAGCTTCTTCTCGGTTTGCAATCGAGATCATTTTCGAGAAACGCTGGAAAAAGTCTTTAAAGTAATAATGTTCTTTGATCTTCATGTCATCACTGCGATTGGTGTGAAGCACCTCAGCCATGCCATTTTCATAATCCAGCCGGTAAACCTTGTCAAATACTTTCAATAAGGCAGAGCTGTAAGCGGTCAGATAGCGTTCCTGTTCTGCTTTCTTTAACTCTTCGATATTATCAATGGCAAAGTAGAAGAGAGAATGTCGTCCGCGGCTTCCGATATAACGCAGTTTCAAATTTACCCATACAAAAGTTTTGTCGGGGCGTTCCAAGTGAAGCTGGATGGATTGTACCTGATTGCTGTCTTTTGCCATATGGCAGGCATCAAGAATCAGATTGAGTGACGGCTGCTCTACTTTTTTATGAAGAACCGGTGTCGTTTCCGAAAGAGGAGCTTCGGTTCCGTAAAAAACTTCATAATATCCACGGTTGACTTGCAGAATTTCCAGCGAATCGCCGGTCATTTCCAAAACTCCCATACCGCCGATCATATCGTAGAAAAGCATATTTTCTTTGGAATTGGAATGGTTAAAAATGTCAAAAATGGTATCATCAAGTTCAAAAAGATTTCGTTCCTTTACGGCATATTTCTGAAGATTTTTCTGATCGAGAACTTCGCAGAAATCAGCCTGTGGAATTGGTTTGTAGAAATAATATCCCTGCACCATCTCGCATTCCATACTTTTGAGATAGTTCCATTCTTTCCGAGTCTCAACGCCTTCGGCTACGACCGGAAGTTTCATCCATTTTGCCATGCGGATGACCGCTTCCAGAATAATCGACGCCTTTTCATTGTTGTTGAGATTGTCCATAAACTGCATATCAATCTTTAAAATGTCAATTGGAAGATTTTTCAAAATATTCAATGAGGAATACCCGCTTCCAAAATCATCCATCAGCACGAGAAAGCCATAGTCGTGTAAGCATTTTACCGCCTGTTGTACCTGTGTCGGGTTGTCTGCATAAGCGGTCTCCGTAATCTCAATTTTGATTAAATTGGTCGGCAGCTCATGTTTATCAACAATTTCTTTGATTTCATCTGCAAGTTCCGGATTGTAAAATTCAACACGCGATACATTGATTGATACTGGAACGACATGTTTTCCGGCATCAATACGCGATTTGAGCATTTCACATGTTTCATTCCACACAAAACGATCCAAAATGTGGATCAACCCGTTTTTCTCAAAAAGCGGGATGAAACTTCCCGGTGAGATCATGCCCCGGAGTGGATGAATCCAGCGTACCAATGCTTCCGCAGACACAACCAGTCCGTCATCCGCGCGGCAGATTGGCTGAAAATATACCGTAAACTGCTTTTGCGCGATTGCCGTGCGGAAATCACTGACAAGCCGCTGCTCTTCAATCATGGTATCTAACATGGATCCGTCATACCACGCATATGGTTTCATGTAGTTTGTTTTAATGCTGTCCATGGCAAGACGTGCCATATCGACCATTTTGTTGATCGGAAGAGTGCGGTCTTCAATCTGATATAATCCGCAGCAAGAATAAAAATGATACGTAGAACCGGAGATGGAAAAGGAAATATCCAGCAGATCTTTCCAATATCCTGCGTCCATTACCTGTTTGGGAACGCAACAAACAAAATTGTCCGCTTCAAGCCGACCATAGGTGGCAATCTGATCGGAAAATTCATTATGTAATATATCCGCAATATGTACTAAAATCTGATCCCCTGTCTGCATCCCAAATAAATTATTAAGTACTTTAAATTGTCGAATGTTCCAATAAATCAAACAAAAGTCTATCCCCGGATGTTCTTCTAACAACGACGCTGTGTACTTAAAAAACCCTTTTCGATTATATATCTTTGTCAGTTCATCAAAAAATAACAGTTCCTCCATCATAAATTTACCCCCTCATCATTGTAAAAATCTTACACATCTTATAACATATTATACTCGGTTTTCCGTAAAAGTACAAGAAAAATATCACGTGTTTTTTGTTTACTTTTTTTCAAGATAGTGTTATAGTAAATCTTGGAAAAATAAAATAATAAGGAGGATTCTCATGAAACAGAGAAAAAAAGTGTGGAGCATATGTCTTGTCATTGCGCTTGTATTTTCATCCATTTTTACATGGAATGAGCCGGCGAAGACAGCTTATGCGAGTGAAACGAAGAAAGAAAAGATTGTCGTATATGTGGCAACAGAGGGGAAGAGTTCCGATGGAACAAAGACCGTGGCAATCGACAAAACCCCGGTTCAGGTGGATGCAGGAACGGATGCATTGACAGCTGTGAAACCGGTTTTGGAAGCCAATGGTTATAATTATAATGAGAAAGAAGGAACTGGATACTATACAGTCAGCGGTTCCAATGACAAGGCTAATATTGCATCCATTGATGGTATGAAAATGGAACAAGGAACAGATGGAAATTGGAGTTATTGGGCCTTTTATGTTAATGGAGAGATTTCCAATTTTTATATGGGTGAATATACACTTCAGGATGGTGACGAGATCAGTATGATCTACAGCTACACCTATAAGCCATTTGATGAAGCCGATGTATTTACAGACGATGCAGCTTTGAATCCGGAGACAGCAGCAATTGAATCCGCTGAGGTTTCTATGAAGCAGGCACAGGCAATTGCCGCAAAAGAAGTCTATAAGAATGATTTTGCAGACGGACATATCCCCGGATTGGGAAACGTCAACGAATTGTATGTAGTATTTTCCCTTGCCCGTGCGGGATTTGAAGCACCGGAATTTTACGGAAAAGTGAAGTACAAATTGACACGCCAGCTGAAAGAACTTGCAACGGAAGGAACTACTTATGATGCGGTTACAAAGACGCATATAACGGAAGAGACTTTTTCCTCGAAAAAAGTGTCGGAGCAGAGTTTTGCCTATGTAGTTCTTGCAATGACTGCACTTGGTATGGATGCCCGTACGACAGGCGGCTATGATCTGATTGAAAAGATGGCTTCGAAAAAACTTTATGAGGCAGATAAGAGCAATAACGCAGAACAAATGATGCTTTCTGCTTTTGATTCCGGAAATTATAAATTGCCGGAAGGGGAAGAATACTGCACAAGAGAGGAACTGGCAGCCAAAATCGTAGAAAATGTAGAGGCGGGAATTATTGCTCCAAATAAGGATGGCGCAGTTGCAGCTGATAAAAAGTACGGTTTCTTAGCGCTCGTTGATGACGCTGTTATGGCGGTTCAGCCATTGGCTGCCTATACAGAGGATGCCTCGGTACAAAAGGCATGTCAGAAGGTGATTCGTTTTGCCGGGAAAATGCAGAATGCCAAGGGATATTATGGGGACTCCGATGCCTCGAATAATGCAGTGACAGCAGCGCAGGTATTGACGATGCTGGGTGAATTTGGAATAAATCCATTGGTTGAGACAGAAAACGTGGATTTTGTGAAAAATGGACATACACTTGCAGATGCCATTTTGGAATATATCGATCTGGATCAGGGCAAAATGACGGAAGGTGTTATACAGTTCTCGCCGGTACAGGTTCTGCACGGTATTACATCATTTGTATACACAGCAGAAAATGCCGGAGAGACATTGTATCGGGTGAAGACAATTCCGGCAGCCAAGGAGATAACAGAACCATTTGAAGAGGAAAAACCACAGCCGGATCCAAGTGCAGCACCATCCGCAGCGCCAAGTGCAAGCCCGAGTGCGGCACCGGCAGCATCACCAAGTGCAAGCCCAAGCGTGGCACCAAGTGTCAGCCCAAGTTCTGCACCAAATGTAACACCTTCGGACAGCACAAATAAACCGGCAGCAAAGAAAAATCCGGCAAAGAAAAATCCGGCAAAGAAAATTGTGGCTGCAAAGAAGAAAGTTAATGTTAAAAAAGGAAAAACGGCAAAAATTGTCATTAAGGTTACGGCAAATAATCCGAAACAGGCAACAACCGATACTGTAAAAGTTTCCGGAAAGAAGATCAAAGTGAAGAAGATCACGAAAAAAGCCGGAAAAATTACGATCAAAGTGAAGGCTTTGAAAAAAGGAAAACGAATCTTAAAGATTAAGGTTGGAAAAGCAAGTACGAAAGTAACTTTGAATGTACGATAAAACAATTAAATAACTTGTTTTTGACAAGAGGGAAAGGCAGCTGTCAGCACAATAAGACAGTTGCCTTTTTGCTGCACAAGTCAGACAAGCACCTTCGATCAAAGGGACAAGCCGGACTGTATGATTCCCACGTTGCCATACACACAATTGGCTAAGCAGCCATACCTAGTTTATCATAATTTGTCGAAATATAGGGAAATGTATCCACGAAAGGGAAGAAAAGTGTCGTGAGGGGAAGAGGTTTTATTAGCACCTTACGGATGCCACAAGATCAACAAAGTACCGGATCCCACGCTGATAATTCCTTTTTTGGCGGTTGTTTCATTGCTTACACCAAGTGGAAATACATTGGTTAGTGTAACACCATCCACCTCATATTTCATTCCTTTGATTGATACATTTTCGCTGGAATCGCTAAGGGAAAATACGGAAACCATGCCGGTGGCATCTTTTGGAACGGTAAAACTGCTGTCTTTGATGACGGTAAGAGCATAGGTGTCACCGTATAAAATGCCGGAAGCGCCTTCGCCTGCGAGATAGGTAAGAGACTGGATGTTGGCAATGGTGTGGTCAAGTCTGCCACCCAGTCCGCCGTAAATGGCAAATTCACGGTAGCCGCGGGAAAGCCCGAGTTTGATGGCGAGCATCATGTCGGTATCGTCTTTTTCCGGTGGATAGGTCAATTTTTCGCAGATTGCATCGTCCCATAAATCCGGGGAAGTGACGGAGTCAAAGTCGCCCAATACGACATCGGCACGTAAACCGAGACGGATGAGATAGTCATATCCTCCGTCTGCCGCAATTACCAGATCTTTTGAAGTTAAATCAATGGTGCAGGGAGTAAAATCCCCTGCACCGAATATATAACAGGTTTCCATTGTTATGCTCACGCTTTCTGTTCTGTGTTTTCAATAATCTTAACAGCATCATCCATGTAAGAAAATTCCAGATCTTCCACATTACCGGCATCGACTGCTGCGGTAAGTGCAGGATTGATCGGAAGCTGACTGAGCACAAGAAGATCGTATTTGTCAGCCACTTCTTTTACATGGCTTTCTCCAAAGATGGAAATTTTCTTTCCGCAGTCCGGACATTCTACATAGCTCATATTTTCTACGATACCAAGTACCGGAACGTCCATCATTTCCGCCATTTTTACGGCTTTTCCCACGATCATGGATACGAGATCCTGCGGTGTCGTAACGACGACAATGCCATCAAGCGGCAGTGACTGGAATACGGTAAGCGGTACGTCACCGGTTCCCGGAGGCATATCGACAAACATATAATCAACATCTTCCCAGAGAACGTCCGTCCAAAACTGTTTGACGGCACCGGCAATGACCGGACCGCGCCAGATGACGGGATCGGTTTCGTTTTCCAAAAGAAGGTTGATCGACATAACGTCGATACCGGTCTTTGTCTTAACCGGATAAATGGTATCCTGAGTGCCCTCTGCTTTTTGCGTCAGACCAAATGCTTTTGGTATGGAAGGCCCCGTGATATCGGCATCCATAATGGCACAATGATATCCTTTGCGGCTGAATGCGACAGCGAGAAGATCGGTTACCATGGATTTTCCGACACCGCCTTTTCCGCTGACGACACCAATGACTTTCTTTATCGAACTGCCCTCATGTGGGCTTGCTATCAATGATTGTGGTTGTGCTTCGGAGCAGTTTGAACTGCAGGAAGAGCAATCATGAGTACATTCACTCATTTTCTATTCCTCACTTTCTAAAATGGTTTTCAATGGGGTTGACCCTTCTAATAATGTATACTTTATTAGAAGGTTTGTCAAGATGCAGTTGGCCTCAACTCAGGTTTTCCCATACTTCCGGCGCAGTGGCCGAAAGTACATCATAGATGTGAAACGCAAGTTCGTATTCGCAGCATTGTGCCAGAGAGTCAAAGTCGGCGGCAAGCAGTTCTTTGATCTTTCCAATGCGGTAATTTACGGTGTTTCGATGAGTATAGACCACTTTGGCGGCTGCCTGTACACTTTTCCCGTGTTCGAGGTAGAGGCGGAGCAGGGAAAAATAATCCGTGTGGTGCTTTTTGTCATAACTTAGGAGCGGGCGCAAAAGCGGCATAGACAGGGCAATTAGGGAAGAGGTGTCGGGAATGGAAAATACAGTGCGGTAAAGACCAATTTCTTCATAAGAAACGACCGGCTGATTTTTGATCCGGCTGACTAAATAGGCTTCGTATGCCTGACGGTGTGCAGTATACAGCGAGGAAAGGTCGTTGCAGACAGTAATCCCGTAGGAAAAAGGATGGGGGGTGTCCGAAAACTCGCCCGGAAAAAAGATGCCGTAATACAGATCATTCATGGGGAGAGAATGCGTGGCGGATGGGATGGGGTCGCGGCTTGCCGTGATATGATAGGTGTCGCCGGTCTGACAGCCGTAGCGGGCAAGGAGGGCAAGTGCACTTTCGTCTGCGGGAGATGAAAAAAGCAGTTTCTCAAAAGCACTCTCAATCTGTGAGCGGATATTTCGCTGGATCGTAATCTCATTGCAATACTGCTCCATAAGATCGGCAATGTGAATTTTCCACGGCATCGTAAAAAGCGGCAGGGAATTTTCGTCACAGTAGGAGATGAGCGACAGAGGGATTTTCGTGATATAATGTCCGACATTGAGCAGGAGTCCGCAGGCCTGTTTTCTTTTTAATGACGCAGCAAAGGCGAGGAGAGTCTGCTCCGAGTGGATCGACATGCCGGTTGTGATGACAAGTTCGCCACCACGCAGAAAGTCCGTATTTTCAATATCTTCCATTAGGTAAACCCACGAAATATCAGCGTGAAGTCCTGCGTTTCCGGCAAGCTGTGTCAGCTGATAGCGCGTGGAAGTTTTTCGGATAAAATAATGCAGTGAATATGACATGATACAAACTCCTTTCCATTCTCGTTTTCTTTAGTGTAACAGAGTAAAAAATGAAAATCAATAAAATTTTTGTCATTCAGCACAAAAAGCAAATAAAAATTTAGGCCGGGAAACGTTGTGTATGTAAAAAAATTGTGCTAGTATCTGAAACAACAAACAAAACCACTCACAGAACGGAGGAATTTATTATGGAATTAAGACAGGCATTACCGAAAATTGTAACGGAGACAGTACCGGGACCGAAGTCCAAAGCGTTGATCGACCGGCGTGCAGCGGCGACGGCGACGGCTGTAAAATGTGTTTACCCGGTAGCGATTGAACGGGGAGAGGGTGCAATGGTTGAGGATTTGGATGGAAATATTTTCCTTGACTGGGTAGGAGGTGTCGGCGTATTGAATGTCGGCTACAGCCAGCCGGAGATCATTGAGGCGGGCAAAGAACAGACTGCAAAATATTTTCATGGCATGTTTAATATCGTGACACATGAGGGATATGTGGCACTGGCAGAAAAATTAAATCAGATCGTGCCGGTAAAAGGTGACAAAAAAAGAACGTTCTTTGCCAACAGCGGGGCAGAAGCAGATGAAAATGCGGTAAAGATTGCAAAATCATATACGGGCAGACCGAACATCATTGTATTTTCCGGGGCATTTCACGGAAGAACCCTGATGACCATGACAATGACTTCAAAAAAAGCCTATGCAGTCGGCATGGGACCATTTCCGGATGGCGTTTACCGCGCAGAATTTCCGTATTATTATCGTGCGCCGGAAGGAATGCCGGAGAATAAGAGACTGGAATATTATGTAAAAAGTATCGAGAAAGTGTTTGAGGAATGTGCACAGCCGGAGACGGTGGCTGCGATGGTTGTAGAGCCTCTGCAGGGCGAGGGCGGATTTATCCCGGCACCAATTGAATGGGTCAAAGCCGTGCGCCGGATCTGTGATAAATATGGAATCTGTCTGGTGGCAGACGAAGTGCAGTCGGGATTCTGCCGTACCGGTAAAATGTTTGCTTCCGAATATTGGAAAGAAGCAGGATGTGCGCCGGACATTTTGGCAACTGCGAAGTCTATTGCGGCAGGCCTTCCGCTGAGTGCTGTCATTGCCAGAGAAGAAATTATGGAAAAAGTGACGCCGGGAATCATCGGTGGAACGTATTGCGGAAATGCACTTGCCTGTGCCGCCTCCCTGAAAACCATTGAAATTATGGAACGCGAAAAACTGGCTGACCGCGCCTGCGAAATTGGCAAAAAAGTGATGGAGACGTATGAATCGTGGAAAGAAAAATATCCGGTGATTGGCGACGTGCGTGGAATGGGTGCCATGATCGGACTGGAACTGGTAAAAGATGCTGAAAGTAAAGAACCGGCAGCAGAACTGACAAGCAAGGTCATTCAGTCGGCAGCACAAAAGGGACTTATTATAGAAAATGCAGGAATTTACGGCAATGTTCTGCGTTTCCTGGCACCGCTTGTTATCACCGACGAACAGTTACAGGCAGGACTTGATATATTAGAAGAAGCAATCAAAGAAAATATGTAACAATGCGCGACAAAATGTGTAGAAATGAGGAATCCCAATGAAACAATTTGCAGTAAAACCGGAAATTTTTATGTGCGATACCTGTAAGGAATTTTGTGACGAATACAAAATTGGAAAAGGTGATCTGATCTTATCAAATGAATATATCTTTGAACCGTATTTTTCCCAATATGTAAGCGGTGCGACCGTTGTTTATGTAGAAAAATACGGAACCGGCGAACCGAGTGACGAGATGGTAGAAGCCATTTACGCAGACATTAAAAACTGTTATTACCGCCGCGTGTTTGCTATCGGGGGCGGTACGATCATCGATGTGTCAAAATTATTTGCGCTGGAAAAAGTATCGCCGGTGCTTGACCTCTACGACCATAAGATTCCGGCAAAAAAAGGAAAAGAACTTTTTATCCTGCCGACGACGTGCGGTACGGGAAGTGAAGTGACAAATATTTCCATATTGGAATTAAAAAGCCGCCATACCAAACTGGGACTGGCAGAGCCGGCATTGTTTGCCGACGCGGCGGTGCTGATCCCGGAACTGCTGCAGGGACTGCCGTTCCGCTTCTTTGCTACAAGTTCGATCGATGCGCTGATCCATGCCGTGGAGTCGTATCTTTCGCCCAAAGCCAATGCATTTACGCGAATGTATTCGACGAAGGCGATTCATATGATTTTAGGGGGTTACAAGAGGATTGCGGCAGAGGGAGAAGAGGCGCGTATGGTGGATCTGAAGGAATTTCAGCTGGCAAGTACATTTGCCGGTATTGCATTTGGTAATGCGGGCTGTGCCGCTGTCCATGCAATGAGTTATCCGCTGGGGGCAAGGTATCATGTGCCGCATGGCGAGTCGAATTACGCCATTTTCACGGAAGTTTTAAAGACCTATCTCCGGCTGGCGCCGGAAGGACGGATTCAGCAGCTCAATGCAATGCTTGCGGAAATTCTTGCCTGCGACAAGAGCGCCGTGTATGATGAACTCGAAACCCTGTTAAATCATCTCTGCCCGAAAAAGGCACTGCACGAGTATGGGGTGTCCCAAGAAGAACTGGAGGATTTTACAGAAAATGTAATGACCAGCCAGGGACGCCTGATGGCAAACAATTATACCGAACTTGACCGGGATGAGGTGCGTGCCATCTATGAGCGTCTATATTAGAAAATGAATTATTTGCGCGGAAAACCGCGCTTGCGTACAATGTGATCTGCAAACCGTTGTGCCGGGAGCTTGGGGTGACGCAGACTGCATTTGATATTTTGATGTTTCTTGCAAACAATCCGGATCATAAGACAGCACGAGATATCGTGGAGATCCGGCATATTAAAGCCAATCTGGTCTCGGTCAATGTGGACCGCCTTGTGCAGGAAGGCTATCTTGTGAGGAAACCGGTAAAAGGGGATCGGCGGAAGATGGAATTGTATTGTACAAAAAAATCGGAAACAATCATTGACCGGGGACACAAACTTCAGGATAGATTTTCCGAAAGTCTTTTTTGCAGCATGACAGAAGAGACGCGGGAAGCCTTTTTTGAAGCAGTAAAACAGATGGATAAAAATTTGGACGAAATCTTAAAGGAGGAAAAATAAATGCTGTTATTATGGATACTACTTGTTACCTTCTTTGCCGGCATGGGAGCCGGACTTGGCACCGGATTTACCGGAATGAGTGCGGCAGCAGTCGTCAGTCCAATGCTCATTACCTTTTTGAACATGGATCCCTACATGGCAGCAGGAGAATAACACCTTGATTTACATCGTAAAATGTGGTATGATAAAAAGAAATTTGACTATTTTTATCAAAAAAATAAACAGGAGGCACTTTTTATGTTTAAAATTGTGGAAAAGAAGTCCCTGAACCCTACCGTTACGAAAATGGTGGTAGAAGCTCCCTTGATCGCGAAGAAAGCGGAGCCGGGACAGTTTATTATCTTTCGTGCGAAAGAGGACAGCGAAAGAATCCCTTTGACGATTTCGGATTTTGACCGCGAGGCGGGAACGATTACTATTATTTACCAGATCGTCGGCGGTTCTACGATGGAACTTGATACATTGAATGAAGGGGAATACATTCATGACTTTGTGGGACCACTTGGTGTACCGACACATACCGAAGGACTGAAAAAAGTTGCCGTAGTAGGTGGTGGAGTTGGCTGTGCGATCGCTTATCCGGTTGCCAAAAAATTGCACGAGATGGGCGCAGAAGTTCATTCGATCGTGGGATTTCGTAATAAAGATCTGGTTATTCTTGAAGATGAGTTCAAGGGTGCCAGTGATAAATATGTTATGATGACAGATGACGGAAGTTACGGAGAAAAAGGTCTTGTAACGGACGCACTTGAAAAATTGATCCAGGAAGGCAATCAGTATGATGAAGTGATCGCGATCGGACCATTGATCATGATGAAATTTGTCTGCCTGACTACGAAAAAATATGACATTAAGACGATGGTCAGCATGAATCCGATTATGATCGACGGTACGGGAATGTGCGGCGGATGTCGTCTGACAGTTGGTGGAGAGACAAAATTTGCCTGCGTAGATGGACCGGACTTTGACGGACATCAGGTTGATTTTGATGAGGCAATGCACCGCGGAACCATGTACAAAGAATTTGAGGCACATGCCCGCGAAGCAGCATGCAACTTATTGAAAAAGGAGGCAAAGTAAATGGCTGAACGTAATATGGATATGAAAAAATGTCCGATGCCTGTACAGGATCCGGACGTTCGTAATAAAAACTTTGATGAAGTAGCACTTGGCTACACGTATGAAATGGCGGTAAACGAGGCAAGAAGATGTCTCAACTGTCCGAAAAAACCTTGCCAGAGCGCATGCCCGGTACAGATTGACATTCCGGCATTTATTGAGCGCGTAGCAAATGAAGACATGGACGGCGCATTTGAAATCCTGTCCAAATCCACTTCTCTTCCAGCGGTATGTGGACGTGTGTGCCCACAGGAAAACCAGTGTGAGGGAAAATGTGTCCGTGGTATCAAGGGCGAGCCGGTTGGTATCGGACGTTTGGAGCGTTTTGTGGCAGATTACCACAGAGAACACTGCACAGATACACCGGAAATGCCGGAGCAGAATGGTCATAAAGTGGCTGTGATCGGAGCCGGACCTAGTGGACTTACCGTAGCCGGAGATCTGGCTAAGATGGGTTACAAAGTAACGATTTACGAAGCACTTCATCTTGCCGGCGGCGTACTCGTTTATGGTATTCCGGAATTCCGTCTCCCAAAAGCAATTGTACAGAAAGAGATCGACAACCTGAAAGCCATCGGTGTTGATGTAGAGACCAATATGGTAATCGGAAAAGTTCTTACGATCGATGAATTGTTCGAGATGGGTAACGAAGCCGTTTACGTAGGATCCGGAGCAGGACTCCCAAGATTCATGAACATTCCGGGAGAGAGTTTGAAGGGTGTTTATTCTGCCAATGAATTTTTGACACGTATTAACCTGATGAAGGCTTATAAAGAAGGAAGCAAGACACCGATCCAGCATGCAAAGAAAGTTGCCGTTGTTGGTGGTGGTAACGTAGCAATGGATGCAGCAAGAAGTGCAAAACGTCTTGGTGCAGAAGAGGTTTACATTGTATACCGCCGTGGTATGGAAGAACTTCCTGCAAGAAAAGAAGAAGTAGAACATGCAGAAGAAGAGGGAATCATCTTCAAGACACTTCATAATCCGGTAGAGATCCTTGGTGACGAGGATGGTCTGGTATCCGGTATGAAATGTGTGGAAATGGAACTCGGTGAGCCGGATGAAAGCGGACGCCGCCGCCCAATCGTAAAAGAAGGCAGTGAATTTGTCCTTGACGTAGATTCTGTAATCATGTCAATCGGTACAAGTCCAAACCCATTGATCCGTTCTACGACACCGGGACTGGATGCAAACAACCGCGGATGCCTGATCACCAAAGATGAAAAAGGTGAGACGACGCGTGAAGGTGTGTATGCCGGTGGAGATGCCGTAACCGGTGCAGCTACCGTAATCCTTGCGATGGGCGCAGGAAAAGAAGCGGCAAAGGCAATTGACGAGTATATCAAGAGTAAATAATAGGTCTTTATTTAAGAAAAAGAGGGGAAATCCGGACAAAGGATTCCTCTCTTTTTGCTTGCAATAAGCGGCAAAAATGAGTATACTAGAATTAGAAAATTGAACGGTAAAAGCGTATGCGAGAAATGTGAGGTGCCTATGAAAAAAAGAACAAAATTACGAACATCGATGCTGCGGGCAACATTGCTGCCGGTGCTGATATTTGGGATATGTATCATCATTTGCAGTATCAGTCAGACAGAGAAAACAATATATCAGGAAGTGGAATCCAGTCTTGAAAGTGTGGCACAGATGACGATGTATCTGTATGAAGAAACCTATCCCGGCGAGTACGCCTATGACAGTGCGTCAAAAACATTGTACAAAGGCGGAAAAAAAGTAGAGGGAGCCTTAAAATTCTTTGAACATTATAAAGAGTGTTCCGGAACCGATATTACCATATTTTACAAAGATCTCCGTGTCATAACGACGATCAAGGATGAAAATAAGCAGCCAATCGTGGGGACGCGGATCAACAGTGTCATAAAAAAAGAAGTGTACGACAGCCAGCAGGCGCATTTTTATACAAAATCAACGATCGGAAAAGAAAATTACTTTTCGTATTACTGCCCGTTGTTTGATGAAAATGACGAGTGTGTGGGAATGGTATTTGCCGGAAAAGCATCGGATTATGTGAACGGCATCGTGTGGAAGAGCGTTCTGCCGATTTTAACGCTGGTGCTTTTGGCGATGATCCTTCTCGTATTTGTCATCTGGAATTATGCAGATCGGCTGAATCGTGCGTTCCGCCAGTTGCAGCGATTCCTTGGAAATGTGGAAGAGGGAGACTTTACGGTGGAACTCAGTGAATCTCTGACAAAGCGAAGGGATGAGATCGGTCAGATGGCAGGGACGGCGGTTCGTATGCAGCGGTCGCTGCGGGATCTGGTACAAAGGGATTCTCTGACCGGGCTGTATAATCGTCATTATGGCGAGATATGGATGAAACAGGTAAAAGACGAGGCGAAAAATACCGGAGAGCCGTTTTCCATTGCAATCGCAGATATTGATTTCTTCAAAAAGTTTAATGACCGCTATGGACACGACTGTGGCGACATGGTGTTACGCAAGGTGTCCGATCTGTTGCAGACGCAGGTCGGAAGGCAGGGATATGTGTCGCGCTGGGGCGGTGAGGAATTTTTGATCATATTCAAATCTTTTACACTGGAAGAATCTGTAAATTTCGTAAAGCAGCTTATGGAGAAGTTACACCGCACGGAACTGCGTTATCATAATGACTGTTTTCATGTTACGCTGACGATCGGAGTGGCGGCAGGAGATTGTGAAAGGAGCATTGAATCCATGGTGAAAGGTGCGGACTGCGCGCTTTATGAGGGAAAAAGGAACGGAAGAGACCAAGTGGTTTGTGAGAAGCAAAAGCAATCTGTATAAAAAAATAATAAAAAACCTAAAAAATATTGAAAAAAAAGCGGAAAAATGGTATCCTTGATTTAACAGTTTTATACAAGAAACTGTTTTGATTCAAGATTAAATTTATAATTTACGAGGGGTTGATTTTAATGAACACAATAAGAAAAAGGATTGTAGCAATTGCAGCGATATGTGCGTTGATTATGGGACTTAGTCTGGGTGGCTTAAGTTATTATTATTCGGGACATATGGCGACGGAGGATTCGGAAACATTGATGCTTGCCAAGTCGGAGGAGACAAAGGCAAAATTGGACAGCATCTTATCGGGAATACAGCAATCGGTAGCGACATTGACAGAGATCGCTGTAAGTGAGCTGGATGATTTTGATTCATTTAAGACCAGTTCGAAATATGTAGAAAATTATACAAAAAAGATTGAAAATACGGTGCTGCATTTTGCAGAGAATACAGACGGAGCATTGACAGCGTATGCAAGATATAATCCGGATTTTACGCTGCCGACATCCGGGGTTTTTCTGACACGAAATTCTACAGATGATGGCTTTGAAAGTGTAGAGCCGACGGATTTTAGTACATATGACAAAAATGATTTGGAACATGTGGGATGGTATTATATTCCGGTAGAAAATAAAAAACCAACATGGATGAATCCGTATCTTAATGAGAATATCAATGTTACAATGATTTCTTATGTAATACCGATTTATATTGATGATGTGTCGGTAGGAATTATTGGTATGGATATCAGTTTGGATACAATTCAAAAGAAGGTTAAAGAAGCGACGATTTATGAGAATGGGTATTCTTGTCTTGTGGATTCCGAGGGTGGTTTTGTACAGCACAAAGAATTTCAGCTGGGTGATAAACTGGAAGAGAAAGCAGCAGAAGTAGGCGCGATTGTCGCGGATGCAGAGAAAGAGAATACCGTTCTTGGTTATCATTATCGGGGCGAAGAGAAAAAGATGGCGTACCAGACCCTTCAAAATGGCATGAAGTATATATTGACGGCCCCGGTGGCAGATATTGAGGCGAATTCAAAAGCTCTTCTTAAAACAATGATATTGTATCTGATAGCGGCGTTTATTCTGACAAGTATTTGCAGCTGGTTCATAAGTGGAACGATAGCAAAACCGATGAAGCAGATTACGTCGGTTATTGCTAAAATTGCACAATTAAATCTCCAAAAGGACGAGCGCGTTGCACTGTTGTCCAAGCGGAAAGATGAAATTGGTGTTATGGCTCAGGAAGTGGCTGTTATGAGTGGAGAACTCGGAAATATGGCCGGAAAGATTGAAAATTCATGTACTGTTGTAAATGATGGCATTGGCATCTTGGAGAAGACGATGGAAGAAACCAATGAACTTTGTCAGGATAATTCGGCTACGATGGAACAGATGTCTGCCGGAATGCAGGAATCAGCCTCTACCATGGAAGTAATCTTGAAAAATGTGGATAATGTAAATGGAAATGTGCAGGATATCAATCAGGCATCCGTTCAAGGAAATGAAATATCCAAAGAGGTTAAAGAACGCGCAAAAAATTTGAAAGAGCATACCAGAGAAGCAAACGAACGTACTATGGAAATTTATGCGGATTTGAAAGAAAAATCGGATTCGGCCCTGCAGCAGGCGGCGGCAGTTTCCAAAATCAATGAGCTGGTGCAGACAATTAGTGAGTTTTCAGAGCAGACCAATCTTTTGGCACTGAATGCCTCCATTGAGGCGGCGAGAGCCGGAGAAGCAGGAAAAGGATTTGCAGTAGTGGCATCTGAGATTGGAAGTCTTGCCGGACAGACGCAGGTTTCGGCAGATGATATTAAGAAAATGGTAGAGGAAGTGCAAGAGGCGACAAAGAACATGCAGGCTTGTATCGGAACATCTACAGGATTTTTGGAAAATACGGTAATGAAGGATTACAAAGATTTCGGCAAATTGGGAGAAATGTACAGCGAAGATGCGACCACTTTCGAGAATTTTATGGTAGATATTCACGCCCGTATGGAGACACTGCAAAAAGCGATGGATGAGATAGTCCAATCTCTGGAAGTGATCGGTCAGGCAATAAGTGAATCGGCGGCCGGAGTTTCGGATGTGGCTGATAAAACGAATGTACTTGCCGGGGCAACGGTTCGTGCCAGCGATATGGTTTCGGAAAGTCGGGCAAATGTTTCGACCATGCAGCAATTGATTAAAAAATTTATGTTATAAACAATGAAAAGGTTTTGAAGAAAAATAGTATACGACGTTAATAAAAATCATGTGTATCAAAGAGAGGATGATTTAGTGATGAAACGAGCAGCCTTTTTGACAAGCGGCGGCGACTGCCAAGCACTGAATGCGACAATGCGTGGCGTGGCAAAAGCACTTTATGCTGCGGACAAGGACATTGAGATATATGGAATTTTAGAAGGGTATAAAGGATTGATTTACGGAAATTACCGCAAAATGGAACCATCTGATTTTTCCGGAATCCTGACGCTGGGCGGAACAATCCTCGGATCTTCCAGACAGCCATTTAAGCATATGCGGAAACCCGATGCCAATGGATTGGACAAGGTTGAGGCAATGAAGAAAACGTATCGAGACCTCAAATTGGACTGTCTCGTAATCCTAGGGGGAAATGGAACGCAGAAAACGGCAAATCTTCTCAGTGAAGAAGGGCTGAATGTCATAGGACTTCCGAAGACGATCGACAATGATATTTACGGAACAGATATGACATTTGGATTCCAGAGTGCCGTAGATATTGCGACAGAATGTATTGACTGCATTCATACGACGGCATACTCTCACGGGCGTGTATTTATCGTTGAAGTAATGGGACATAAAGTTGGATGGCTCACACTTCATGCCGGAATTGCCGGTGGGGCAGATGTCATTCTTCTTCCGGAGATTCCGTACGATATTGATTCCGTCATTGCCGCGATCGAGAAACGGACAAACGAGGGAAAACGCTTCTCCATCCTTGCGGTAGCGGAAGGTGCTATTTCCAAAGAAGATGCAGCACTTACAAAAAAAGAATACAAACAGAAATTAAAAAATAATCCTTATCCGAGTGTTTCTTATAAGATCGGAGCCGAGATTGAAGAGCGCACCGGTCAGGAAATCCGTATTACGGTTCCGGGACACACGCAGCGCGGCGGAAGTCCATGTGCGTATGACCGCGTGATCTCTACCCGTCTGGGAGCAGCCGCTGCGTCTCTCATGCTGGAGGAAAAATTTGGTTATATGGTCGGATTTCATGGGGATGAGATCGTGCCGGTTCCACTTTCCGAAGTGGCAGGCAAATTAAAAATGGTAGACCCAAATTCTTCCATTATCAAAGAAGCCAAAAGTCTTGGCATCTGCTTTGGTGATTAAGGAGAAGAACGGAGGAAACTATGTCTTATCAGGCATTATATCGTAAATTCAGACCGGATAATTTTGAGGATGTCAAGGGACAGGATCACATTGTCACGACCTTGAAAAATCAGATCAAATCCAATCATATCGGTCATGCGTATCTTTTTTGTGGGACGCGGGGAACCGGTAAAACTACTGTGGCAAAAATCTTTGCCAAAGCGGTAAATTGTGAAAATCCGGGAGAAAAAGGACCTTGCGGCGAGTGTGCCATGTGCCGCTCCATCGCAGAGGGATCTTCGATGAATGTGATCGAGATGGATGCCGCATCCAATAATAAAGTGGACGACATTCGTCAGGTTATCGAAGAAGTGCAGTATTCTCCGGCAAATGGAAAATACAAAGTATATATTATCGACGAGGTGCATATGTTGACGACAAGTGCCTTTAATGCACTTTTGAAAACGTTGGAAGAGCCGCCGTCATATCTGATCTTTATCTTGGCGACGACAGAGGTGCATAAGATTCCGCTGACGATTCTTTCGCGCTGTCAGCGGTACGATTTTAAGCGGATTTCGGTACAGACGATTGCTGACCGTCTGAAAGAACTGTTGGATAAAGAGGGAATTGAGGCAGAAGAAAAGGCACTTTTGTACATTGCCAAACTGGCAGATGGCGCACTGCGAGATGGATTGAGTCTTCTGGAGCAGTGTATTTCCTTTTATTTTGGCGAGAAACTGACTTATGAAAAAGTATTGAAAGTGCTTGGAGCAGTCGATACGGAAGTCTATGCAGACTTTGTGAAAATTTTAGCAAATGACGATGTAGCAGGCATGATCTCTATGCTCGATGAAGTGATCGCTGCCGGAAAAGATCTGACCCGCTTTTGCGATGAACTGATCTGGTATCTTCGTAACCTGTTGATGGCGAAAACGACGGAGCATCCGGAAAAGATTGTGGATATGTCCGAGGAAAACTGCCAGACACTGATTGAAGTGAGCAAACTGCTGGAAACGGAGATGATCTTCCGTTATATCCGTGTCCTTTCGGATGTGGAAAATCAGATGAAATATGCATCGCAAAAACGTGTTCTGTTTGAAATTGCACTGTTAAAACTTGGAAAACCGGAGATGGAAAAAGACTACGATTCGCTGGTAAACCGGGTACACAATCTTGAACACCAGTTGGAAAAAGGTGTGGTTATGCAGACTTCGGAAACGGCAGCTGGAACGCTGAAAGAAGTGGAAAAACCGGTACCAAAACTGCGGGCAAGTGCGGTACCGCAGGAGGTAAAGCAGCTTGTCGGGAACTGGCAGCAGGTGCTGAATCAACTCGATCCGGTGTCCAAAGCCATGCTTGACATGGTGACACTTACCGTAAATGATAACGGGAATCTGGTCATTGCGTTTTCCAAGGAAACCGGCTATTCGTATTTTGCTTTGCAGGAGGAGAACCGGAAAGCAGTATCCGATGCGGCGGCAGAGGTACTTGACAAAACGGTGGCAATTGAGTATAAATATGTAGAAAGTCAGCGTGAATATGACGCATTGCCTGAACTTCGGGGAATGTTTGATGGAAATGATATTGTCATAGAAACAGTAGAATAAAATGAAAAGAGAGGTATATAACAATGGCTAGACGTGGAGGATTTCAGGGAGGAATGCCTGGAAATATGAACAATCTGATGAAGCAGGCGCAGAAAATGCAGCGTCAGATGGAAGAGCAGCAGAAGGAAATGGAAGAAAAAGAATTTGAAGCGACAGCAGGCGGCGGAGCCGTTACGGTAAAAGTTTCCGGAAAAAAAGAAGTGTTGTCCGTCAAATTGTCAGAAGAAGTAGTGGATCCGGATGACATCGAGATGTTAGAGGATCTGATCGTGGCAGCGACCAACGAGGCATTGCGTATGATGGAAGCCGATAGTGCCAAAGCGATGGAAGCATTGACCGGTGGATTAAATCTTGGCGGAGGATTTCCATTTTAATGAATACGTATTCGGATTCCATCAACCATCTGATCGAGGAACTGGCGGCGCTGCCGAGTATCGGCGCAAAGTCGGCGCAGAGACTTGCATTTCATATCCTCAATATGCCGCAGGAACGCGTGGAAAATCTGGCGGGAGCGATTACCGCAGCGAAGAAAAATGTACGTTACTGCAAAAAATGTTTTACTTTGACGGATCAGGAAATCTGCCCGATCTGTTCGGATCCGAAGCGTGATCAAAAGACGATCATGGTTGTGGAAGATACGAGAGATCTGGCGGCTTACGAAAAAACCGGGCAGTATAGAGGACTATACCATGTACTGCAAGGCGCGATCAATCCGAGTCTTGGCATCACGCCGGCAGATATCCGCCTGAAGGAACTGATGCAGCGGCTTCAGACCGAAGAGGTTGAGGAAGTGATTATTGCGACCAATTCTTCTCTGGAAGGGGAAGCAACCGCGATGTATATCAGCAAACTGTTAAAGCCGGTTGGCATTAAAGTGACGCGTATTGCAAGCGGTGTACCCGTCGGCGGAGACCTTGAGTATATTGATGAAGTTACGTTATTTCGCGCGTTGCAGGGAAGAACGGAATTGTGATACTCCCGGCACGCACAGACAGCGGCGCAGTCCGCTCGCGATAAAGGAGGCAAGCTCTATGACCAGACTGAGGCGTGTGGTCTGGAGCAGCATCTGCCCTCCGAAACCGGAGAGATTGACGATGCCTGCTTCAGTGGCATAGATGGTGCCGACATGTCTCAGGGTTTGATCTCCCTTCGGAAAGATATTTATTCCAGGGTCTTTAAACTGCGCTAACACCCCGACGTCTAACGGAAACTCTTCTGTCCCCACGTTGGTTA
>ERZ779762.334-NODE-334-length-30677-cov-2.523382_pt1 | contig 30677 bp, 16 predicted proteins | sample MGYA00511887_ERZ779762 | MGnify/ENA primary metagenome ERZ779762 (study PRJEB29588, sample SAMEA2163052) | human gut metagenome | biome: human gut; feature: human-associated habitat; material: faeces | place: Denmark | collected 2008/2010 ...
TTTCAATAAGTTTCTCCATTTTTTGATTATATTTTGAATCATACTCGATTCTGAAGAAATCTGACACTGTTTTTACAATTACACCGTCACAAGTTCCGTCTGTATTGTATATTTGAATTGCAACCTCATCTTCGTTAAGTGCAATAACCTTGCCGTAAATAAACTTGTCACATTCATCATCTGTATAAAAACTGCAATTTTTATTGCTTTGAAAAGCTTTTAATAATTCCGAATACATCGTATCACCTCATGTATTTTTTAGCTTTGTTTGATTTATCTTTATATTGTCTTTCATTTTATCTTAGTGTTAGCATCTAAATAATACAAAACAAAATGAGATATCCCCTTTAAGTGTTGTATAATAAAAAAAAGGAGGAATTCATTATGTCACGACAAAAAACTCATCACACCAAGCAATTCAAGTTGGATGCTATCAACTATCGCAAAGAGCACCCTGATCTTACACAGGTTGAATGTGCAAAGAACCTGGGTAATTGTTTGAGAGGGTATCTTCTCTGCCAGCAGCTTAGTTGGCAGAACTTCTCATTTTATTTTGTGCTAAATCTTGACACAAAACCAACTAACAGATTATAATAAAAGATAAAAAACAGGTAAAAAACAGAAAAAAAAGAAAGATTAATTAACAGCCATATTATTTTCACACCAAATCCGCCGTCGAATCCGCCACCCCAATAACAAACTACGGCATAGGCAATATTCAAGCAAAAGAAGTCGCCGATAACAATCAGTGACTTTATCATATGTCCATACCGCCCACGTGCCATTCTCTCTTTCTTACTTTTTTACACGACTAACTACATAAATATTTTTCAGAGAGCTTTACTTTTCTCCCGGAAATAACAGGGCAACTCCAATTTATTGAGCCGCCCTGTTTATAAAATACGTTGTTCTTAATTACAAGTTCTTATCTATAAGTTGCACTTTTTGTTCGATAAGCTGCATATCCTCTCGAATTTTTTGCATTTTCCGTTCCATCTCTTTTAACAAGCCACCGGATTTCTTCGAAGATATATTCAAAAATCCTATATTATTCTCATAGGTTTTCAACTCGCCTTTTTTCTGTTCATACATGCGCAAAAGTCTTTCTCTCTCCCGATAGAGTTTATCGTGGTTCGTATCGGCCATTTGCTGTACCGTAACCGAGAAGTTACTTAACCGATTGCGATTCTCATTCATATTCAAACGGGAGAAAAGAGTATCGAGTAAAGACTGATATTCTTTATATATTTTATCTTTCTCTTTAAAAGGTACATGACCGATCGAATTCCACAGAGCCATCAAGTCACGAACTATTTTGACGGCTTCTGTACTATCCATAGATTCATCTATCTCTTTCAATTTATCGATAATACCCCGCTTGTTTTCCAAGTTTTCTTGTTCTACTTGTCGAGTGGAAGCCAATTGTTCATTCTTTTGCGCAAAGAAATAATCACATGCCGTAACAAAACGTTTCCAAATAGCATCGGAATGTTTTTTAGCCACAGGGCCTATTGTTTTCCATTCTTTTTGCAAAGCGACAAGAATGTCGGCAGTAGCTTTCCAATCAGTACTGTCTTTTAATGCCTCTGCTTTTTCACACAACGCTTTTTTCTTTTCGAGATTCTCTGCCATTCTTTCCTTGACAGCTTTGAAGTACTCGGCTTTTTTTGCAAAAAATTCATCGCAACTTTTACGGAATCTCTCGAATAACTGATTATTCATCTTCCGTGAGGCAAACCCCAACGTTTTCCATTTACCTTGTAAATCGAGAACTTGCTTCGTAGCATCGTCCCATTGAGCAAAAGAAGTCAATAAACTTAAATCCATCGACTCGATTTCCTCACATAAAGCAATCTTGGCTTCTTCATTTTTACGTTCCACTTCTTTACGCGCCTCAAAAAAACTTTGATAGCGTTTATTTACTTCTGTTGAAGCATCTTTAAACCTATTCCACAAATCTTCTCTCAGCTCCTTGGCGACGGGACCTATTCCGCGCCATTCGTCATGCAATAATTGTAATTGCTTAAATGCTGCTACAACATCGTCATTTGCCAATAATGCTTCTGCTGCATCACAAAGAGCGGTCTTCTGTTCCAGATTTTTCTTGAAATCATAATCCCGTAACTCTTTATTTATTTTCAACAAGTCATAAAAATTCTCGACGTAAGACTGGAACTTTTTCCAAAGACCAGACACCGCCGCCGAGGGTAATTCGCAAGGCTCTTTGAACGATTGCTGCAACTCTTGAAAACGGGTATATTGTCTGTTTATATTATCCGAATCTTCGGTAATAGATTTCATCTCTTCCAAAATTTGTTGCTTACGCTCCAAATTTTCTTCTCTTTGCTTTTCGAGCAAGGCCGTATATTCGGCTTTTTTCTCTCGAAAAACAGATAACAAAGACTTTAATGTTTCCTCCTGTTCATCGGGCATTGGCACAAATTCAGCCCCTGGGTTACCCGCGGCTATAAAGGCGTTACGAGCCTCTTCTATTTCAATTTTTTTCTGTTTATAATAAGCCTGTTTCAGTTCGTCAACTTCATCTTTGACTTCTTCAACCGAACCTTCTACCAGTTTTCTCAACGAGTCTATAATTTCTTCTCTCGAAAGCCGTGAAGTCGATTGTACCGAATTTTGTTCCTCCTCGGCGGGAGTAATAGTTTGACCTGCAAGAAGTTCTTCTGTATTCATGTCAGGTTTTTCAAGCGCTGTTGTCATAGTATAATCTATTTTTATGAGGAATAAACTCTCTATTATCTATACAAATTAAAAAAAATATTTTGTCATTTCATACAAAAAATCATATTATTTTCACAGAAGTATCGTCTTTTTCATCAGAAAGGAAATTTTGGTCATTAGGAGTCGTATCTTGACGAAGAATCTCTACACAACCAAAACCAAGATTTACTTTCTCCCCTATTCCCGTTTCATACATTATCTGATGGAGAATAGGACTCATCGATAATTTGAATTTATACATATATCCTATAACTTTCGACTCTTCGGGAGTAAACCGCATCATAAAAATTCCTTTTCTTTTCGGTTCGGAAAGCAAACTCCATGAAAATCCTGTATCACCATCAAAAGGCCGACCGAAAATCTTTTCATATTTTCCCAGCACCGAGCGATAAAAACAATCGGCATACCCGGGATAATCGGGCCCGACATATTCCATGCTCCGATTGGGGCGAGCCACCATAAACACGATTGGAGATAAAGCCAAATACTCTGCTTCCTCTCCAAACCCAGGAGCCGGACATTCAACGATATCTTCGACCTCTAACTCCACCCGACTACGCCTATCCCCAAGTACAAAAGTTTCTCCCGAAAAAAGTTGCTTTACAAACTCGTGAGTTCCCCGAACAGGCAAAAAAGAAATCCACATTTGAACCCTCTTCACCAAAATATGTAATCTGTCATACTCTACCCGAATGCGGGGGATATATAAATTTGAAAACGAAAACAAGCGATTACGGCAATCATCGATCGGTGCGAAACCGTTGCTCGAAAGCCAGTGTAAATATAGCTCGAAATTTTCCCGAATACGACGATATACAGCAGCCGACAATTCGTATTGGTAGCTTACAGGCAAAACACTACCAAAACTTTCCGATTTAACCGACAACACTAACTTAAAACGCATAGTACTATTCTATATCTTTTATCAATCAGAGACATCTGTTATTATTTCTCGTTTTGCATGTACCGATTTGTACCATAATGTAGAACTATTTTCCGGGACAAACAATTTTTCCGCAATACGCCGCAAATCGAAAGGGGTAAGTTTTTTATATTTTTCAACTTCTGTATCAATATTTTCCGCTCCACCCAACAATTCATAATAAGCTAAATTGGTGGCTTTATTCAGATAGTGCAAATTGGAAAACAAATCGTTTGATTCAAAACGATTTATCACCTTATCCAATTCCCTTTGCTCCAACAGTTCTTCCCTCATTCGTCGCAATTCCATTTCAATGGCTTCTTCTCCCTGCTCCAACGAAATTCCCGGTGATAGTTTCCCTTTCAGTAAAAACAAACCGGGCTCTATATCACCGGTAATAGAAGAATCTATTTCTGTAAATAGTTTCTTTTCCATCACCAACCGTCTATACAACCGAGAGGATCGACCGGAAGCCAATACATCGGAAAGAGCATCATACCCCTGATAATCGGGATGCTTACGGTCTACCATATGATAGGCCTTAAAAATCGCATCTAAGGGAACCTCTCTTTCCACTATCTTTTTATGAGGTTTTGTCTGAACCGGCTCCTGAGGTAAATCGCGGCAAGCGACTTCTCTTCGAGAAATAGGAGCAAACCATTTCTCACAAAGCAATATGGCTTCATCGAATGGTAGGCTTCCCGAAATACTCAATATCGCATTGTTGGGCGCATAATGGGCAAAAAAGAATTCTTTTACTTCTTCCAATGATGCATTACCAATATGCGAAGTATTTTTCCCGATAACAGGCCACCGATATGGGTGTACCCGATAAGCCATCGGTCGCAATAGCAAGAACGAATCTCCATAGGGTTGGTTCAAATTACGTTGCTTGAACTCTTCTATAACGACTTGTTTCTGTACAGACAAAGACTCGGAAGAAAAAGCAAGGCTTAACATTCTATCCGACTCCAACCAAAATGCCGTCTCGGCATTATGCGTAGGTACTACCGTATAGTAATTGGTCACATCGTTACTTGTCCACGCATTATTCTCTCCTCCTGCTTTTTGTAGAGGGGTATCGAAATCGGGAATATTCACAGACCCACCAAACATGAGATGCTCGAACAAATGTGCAAATCCTGTCCGCTCCGGCGATTCGTCCTTCGAACCGACATCATAAAGCAGATTCAACGCAGTCATTTTCGTAGAGCCATCGTAATGATGAATGATGCGCAATCCATTAGGCAATATGTGACGACGAAACGATATCACTATTTGACCACTTTCATTTTCAAGATTTTGACATCGGTTTTAGGCCTGTCGGCAGAGCCTGTTTCGACTTGTTGTATCTTGTCTACAACCTCCATTCCGTCTACCACTTCACCGAAAACAGTATATTCACCGTCTAAATGAGGCGTTCCGCCAACAGTCGTATAAGCTTCACGTTGCGCCTGCGTGAGCGTCCGCTTTCCTTCCTTCTTAATTTGTTCATGAGTTTGAGCGATCAATGTATCTTGCAACGCTTGCAGTCCCTGCATATCACGATTTCTACGCATATTCATGATTTCCTCCCTATGATTTGCCGCCAACGACTGAAAAACCGATTGCTCTTGCTGCATCTGCATTTGACGTTCCAGCTGGTCAATCTGTCCCGGATTAAAAACTTTACCCGTGACAATATAAAACTGGGAACCCGAAGAGGCCTTCTCTGGATTTACCTGGTCTCCTTGCCGAGCCGCGGCCAAAGCACCCCGTTTATGAAAATATTTCGGATAAACGAACTCTGCGGGAATAGTATATCCCGGATCACCCGTACCTAACATTTTTCCTACCGGAGCATTTTTGGACGTGCCATCGCCTCCTTGAATCATAAACTCATTAATCACTCGATGAAACAAAGTCCCGTCATAATATCCTTCCTCGACCAACTTTATAAAATTATCACGGTGAGCAGGTGTATCATCAGAAAGTTTCACTTTTATATTCCCCAAAGACGTTTCCATAAGGACTACCGTTTCCTTATGACTTCTCGACTCACAACTCATACTGATTATTATAGTTAATAACAAAATAAAATAAATCGTCTTATCCATACAATTGCAGTTTTAGCAATTCCCATTCATAAAATCAATATCGGCTCAAAGCCTAATCAAGCGAATAAATTTACTTTTTAACGTTGATATATCATATATACAAAGGTACAAAATTAAATAAATTATTAACAAAGGGAAAAAGAAATTTAAACTTGTAGATAAAAAAACGTCATGAGAATAATTCTCATGACGTTTTTTATGAATAGACAGTAATTATTTCACCAATACCTTAACTGTACTTGTCCCTTGTGGTGTTGTCAACCGTACCAAGTAAAGCCCCTCAGAAACAGAAATCTGGGCACTGTTTTCAAATTCTACTAATTCCACAAGCTGTCCAGAAACGCCATAAACCTCCGCCAACACGTTTTCGCCTTCTATCGATTCCAGACAAATAGCATGGTCTCGGCTATATACCTTTACGGTCGGAACAACTACATTTTCAATCCCGCTATACTGAGTTGTAAACACATACTCTTCGACCTCAGACTCCCCGGATTCATATATTGCTTTTACACCAGCTGTATATGTACCATCATCTAATGCTTCGAATGTATAGGAATTATCAGTTATCGCAGATGCTTTTTTCTCTCCATTCAAATATATATCATAGGTAGCATTTCCAACTTCGGGAGCCGGAGCATCGTCCGAAGGACCGACATAAAAATTGTCCACTTTAAGCATCCACCCGTCATTAGAAACATAATTAACCGCTAAATAAACCTCCTGATCCACATAATCTTTCAAATCGACTGTTACTTCATACCAACCGCTCTCGGTAAAAGTATAATTATATAGTTCGACAAACGAAGAAAGATCGGTCTGGACTCCTGTGGAAGCCAACACCTTAATGGTTTCGGGATAAACCGTAGCCATACTCGGATAAACATGCACGTAAAAATGAGCCACATACCCCTTGTTGATTTTCTGTTTCGGAGAAACGAGCCAGTCGTCCGACAGGTTGCTTTGGACTCCAAAAAACATGATGTATTTTTTCCCGAAAACCGTATTTAAAAATGCATCGCTATCACACCGGGGGGTCGTTTTTTCAGGATTGAATACCATTACCGGGGATTCGCCTTGTTCAAGTCCGGGAATAGATATATGCGTATTATTTATGGTTATACCGTAAGGACGCAGACGATCTTTATCGAAAGTGGCCCAGCCACCGAATTGGGTCGCAAAATCATCATACTCTTCGAAACTATCGCTCCAACCCAAATCTTGATTCCACCTAAACAAGACATCGGTCTTCTTATCCGTGTCACGATAAGAAAAATCAACAGATAGATTATATGGAGCAGTAATTTTTTCCACCAACGACAAATTTATCTCCATATCCTTGTCTATATCAATGAGCGTATCTACCGCCAAAAAGCGATCATCGTTAATACTAATCATATATTCCCCTTTTTTCAAAGAAGCAAAATGAGATATTCCCGATTTGATTGTATCGGTCACCTGATAAGAACCGGAAAGATAGTTCACAGCCACTCCCTCGGAAGAACCTCCGTTCGTAGAAACTTTTACTTTTACATCGGCATAATCCGAAGTCGCCGGAACTTCTAACGTCGTTGTCGCTATATCCGACTCGGAAACTTTATAAACCGACTTAACACCCAGCGTATGTATTCCAGCCGAAAGATTCTCAAAGATAAACGAGTTCGTTTTAACCGACCCGATCTCTTGTTCATCTAAATAAACCGTATAACTTTGAGGGGCATCACTCTCCGCTGCTTTGCGAACACGACGTGTTTTCGGAAGACGAGCTTTTATAGACGAAGGATTTAACTTTGCCGGCCCTACATAAAAATCATCAACCATCAACATCCAACCAGCTTGTGTAATATATTGAATGGCAATATAAACATCTTGTCCTTCGTACTTCGAAAGATCATACTCCATCGTAAGCCATTGTTCCCATTTAACTGACTCATAATTACCCTGTGTCAAAGGTTTGAAATCACTTTCCTCTGTTCCGGTGGTCGATATCCATACCTTGAATTTTTCAATAGGAGCATCCGCTGCTTTGGCTTTAAATCGAACGACGTTATTTACACCGACATGTACCTGAGGGGTTATCGCCCAGTCATTATTCGTAGTTCCGCTTGCCGTACGAATAAATCCCATATATTTCTTTCCACTATAAGCTCTCAATTGAGGGGCATAAAACCACCATGAAACGTCACCTCCCGTAGTAGAGACATAAGCTTCGTCGGGAGCAATAATAGTCGCATATTGTTTCAAGCTACTATTCGGATAACCTCCTTGCATTAACATAGCAGCTTCTGCCTGATCCTTATCGATTCCGGTCCACGGAGCGAAATCGAGCGTAAAAGAGGTATAATTCTCGAAATCATCGAAGAAATAATCGGTCTCCTCATTCCAAACCAACGAAGCATCATTAACTCCCGTTTTAGGATCATGGGCTAAAACCGATTGCAAATTATAAGGTGTACGTACCGGTTCTTCCAACTTAATCTTTAACACGGTATCGCCTTTTATATCCAAAGCAGAATTATCATAAGTCTTTAATCCCTCTTTTTCAATCACCAAATGGTGTATACCGGAATATATATTATTTATTGTATAAGTTCCATTCTCACCTAGTACTCGGTCATAAATCAATCCCGATTCTACCCGTTCCAAATGAAACGGAGTCCCAGCCATATCCTCTCCTGTAACAGCCGAAACCTCCAAAGTCAATGTACAAGGTTGCTGAGCCTCAACAATAAAAAAACTTAACAGAGCTGTTACAAAACACAAAATTTTTCTCTTCATTTTTTCTACAAAAAGTTTGGGTTTATAGTTTCAATACAATTTTGAAACAAATTCTTACAAATCTTTCTCGAAAGGCACAAAGAGGACTCCTCAGTACGGAGTCCTCTTTGGTATACATTTCCCGATTAAACGGGCTCTTTTATCGTTTCATTACTCGTGCCGTAGAAACCGAATCGCCACACGATACGGATACGATATACATACCAGAAGCCAAACCTTCCAAAGACACAGACTCGACTTCGGTCAAATCTTTTATACAATTTCCGGCTAAATCATATACCTTCACATCGGCTTTTCCTCCTGCCCAATAGACATAATCGGAAGTAGGATTAGGATATACAGTCAGATTTTCTTTCTTAATTTCCGAAACGGCTAAGGTAGGCATATCTTTTATATCTCCAACAAATATCTCATCGAGAGAAGCCCCGCCCGAAGAAACTCCGGCATTTTCAGTAGCGACAAAACGCCAACGCATATTCACACTCTTACCAGCATAATCGGCGAGTGAAACATATTTATGACGCCATTTCGTGCGGTCCTGAGTATAAGCCAAAGGAGTCCAATCGGCTGCATCGACAGCTCGAATCTCGAAATAGAGAGTTCCATCGGCATCATTAACTTCGGAAATAGGCCCTTCGGTGATCGCCTCATTTTCATACCCTTTTTCAAGGCGATTGCAAAGAGCACCACCCCAAGCAAAAGAAGCAACTATATCACCGGTTTCAGGGATTGCGAACACAGGAGAAGTCAGGACAGAAACCTCGCCCGCATTATTATGCCATACCGAAGCAGAATATTTTCCAGCAAACGGCTCTATCTCATTAGATTTCCACATCTGAATACCTTTGCCTTCATGATCGTTTTTCCAGCCCATAGGAGGAATTTCTCCGTTATTTCCTTCAAATCCCATAGTATAGGGGAAATCACGTACAGACTGATCTTCCATCGTAGTAAACGACCAAACCGAAGCATTTTCATTTTTACCTACTGCATTGTAAGGTACAACTTTCCAATAATAGGTAGTAGCAGGTTCAAGCTCGGGAATCGTATAAGACACCGATGTATTTCCTTCTAATTTCTCATTTTCCAACAAAGAAGTGGGGTTGGATTTATCCGTTCCTACCGACAATTCATATCCATCGGCAAACAAAGCGGGCTCCCAAGAAAGAGTCAACCTGCTATAATCAACGTTAGAAACGCCATTCACCGGATTGGGTGTCGTAATTGCCAACGGGAGCTCTCCTTCTCCATATAGCTTAGGCAACACTACATTATCGAAATAGATATCGGTCACCACCATATTATCGAGACCACCGTCGCCCATTTCAAACTCATAGGTCCAACGTAGGTATACATTATCGTCCACTACGAAATTTCCATTTGCGTCTTTAATCTCGATTTCTTTTTGTACCCATTCATTATACTTACTATCATCAAGAGAACACCACAACTCCGTCCAATCGGTATCGGTATTTTTCTTATAATAAAGAATGAAATATGTTGACGGTAAGAACGAATCATCGATGTATTCTTCACCGGTAGTTTCGATATAATCGAATTTCACTTTACCGTTTCCAGCCGATAAATCCAAACGGGGAGAAACGATATCACACGTCATCATACCGCCTACTGTAACCGACTTCACACCCGATGTAGCCATACCTTCCATCGTCTTCCAGCCTTCATTACGAGACCAACCGGCCGGTGGGAAAATATCACCTTCGAAACTTTCCAAAGTATATCCTTCTTCCAACATAACTTTGGTTCCCGACAAATCGACCGACAAAGTTCCGCCATTCGTATTTATTTTCATGACCGTGCTTTTGGCTCCCGTAATCGTAGGAGTATAATTGACGCGGTATGAAAGCTCTTCTCCCCTCTTCAAAGAAACGGAAGCGGGATCGAGTGTCGTAGAAAAATCTGTACCTTCAATACCCTCAATGCTGGTTATCGTCAACGTGCCATAACCCACATTACGAATAGTCATCGGTTCGGATTGAGCCAAATAACCAATATAAGAATTGGAAAACTCGTAAGAAGTCGAGCCCTCTATAACCGGCAAATTTTCAATCTCTTGATTTCCCACTTTTACATTGTCAACGGCCAATGTCGCTTGTGTATAATTATTTACAAGAATAGATCGAAAATAGAATGCAATCTTTACCGTCTTCCCGACATACGCTTCAAGGCTCACATTAGGGGTTAACTTTTGCCAGTTATTTTCTATCCCCATAGCATCTTTATTCCACGGCCATGTCAGTCCAGAGTTTTCAATATCTTCCTGAGAAGCTGCATTCCACAAATCGCTCCATGTATCTCCATCATCGGTAGAAACTTTCACCAAAAAACTTCCGTATTTATTGGTCATAAACGATGAAGCGTTACACCAAAAAGTAAAAGACAGCGACGCATTATCAGCAACCTGCACGGCAGGAGTAATAAGCCACTCCTCCTTCGAAATACCGGCCTGTCCTTCTTTAAAGTCACTCATCACTTCGGCACACCCCGAACCAGCGATACTGCAACCCGTCACTTCATTCCAATTAAGGCTCCAATGCGCATAACCCGATTCAAGATCTTCCGATAATTCAGTACCTTTTACAACCCACCCCGAAGGAGGGAATGTTTGGCTCTCAAAATCTTCGCTGAGTACAAGATTTTCAGCGGAAAAGGTTTCTGCACTGCCTAACAACAATGCACAGGCGAAAAACATACTTTTCATAGTTTCCATAGAATTAATTATCTTTTAATAACTTGGGTGGTATTGACTCGATCTCCCAATTGCATGGTTACAAAGTAAATACCCGACGATAACATCGAAACGTCTACACTTTCTACTTGCTCGGCAAAAAGCAGCTGTTTACCAGAAATATCGGTAACCACTACTTTGTCACACAGTTCATTCAAATAGAGCGTGGAAACGACAGGATTAGGATAAACCGTCAATCGATCACCATTTACGCCTTCGATTCCCGAACCATCAGTCACAACAAGAATAATTTCTTGTACAGTTGTCTTTGAACCATCTGAAACAGATAGTTTCATAATCACTTCTTGTTCTGCCCCCGGAATGCCGGTAATCGTACCGCCGTTAGTACCCGGAGTATGATTCAGCCAGAAGGGTTTGCCCTGCAAGGTCACCGTCAACGGATCTCCATCGGGATCGGCCACAGAATAGTTATAAGTCCATTTCTTCCCTACCGTTGCTGTTGTCTCAGGAACCGTAGTAAAGTAAGGAGCACTATTGTCACTATTGACATATTCAAAATTTTCGAAATAGAAATCATCGAAGAAAGTCACAAAACCATTCGACGGAGTATTATTACGAACAGCTATATAGATTTTCTGTCCAGCATATGCACTTAAATCCACATCAAACTCTGTCCACGATGTCTGACTATCGTTATTATTCTTGTGAGGAACTTGAACCGATGTAAATCCAGACAATGGAGTAAAGCTAGACACAGCGTTATCTGTCGTACTAACCAATACTGTCAAATAAGCCCACGGATGATAAGTGTTATCTCCATCATACGACTTAGCATAAAACCGGAACTTGGCATCATTTCGAGCCGTCATTTGGTCGCTGATAATCCAGTCTACGGCTTCTGTCCCATCGGCAGTCGCCATCGTCGCTAACAGTTGGTCTCCCGAACGAGGATAGATATTCCTCCAATCGGCTCCTTCTGGTTCCGGTTGTTGATTAATGACAATATAGGCATAAGCATTCCCAATATTCGGATAGTTTATCATAAGAGGTTGAACTGTCGCTTTATGATCGGCATCTACCGTTGTAAAGCCTTTGGGAGCCACAGAACCAAATTCATCATCTTCAAAACTAAAATAACGAGTGTACATGCCCAACGCATTACCCGAAACAGGCAACGTCACAGCAGGAGCATTGTCGAATGTAACAGTCATCTCGTCCTCTACAAGGGCATCTGTTTCACCGGCAGCGAACGTGATATTGAAATCTACGCTCTCACGACTGTCTAACACTAAATCCTTGTGCAACGAAGTAGAGAAATTCTTATTCTTAAATGACACATCGGTGATTTTCATTGTTTGCTCGCCATCGTTCAAAAGATTCAATGTCTTTGAGGTAACGGCTTTATTATAATTCACATCACCCGCATTCCAAGAAGTCACATTAATAACAGCTTTTCCTCCAACGGGAGCTTCTTCAACCAAAATATTATCCAAAGCACCTCCTGATCCGGTAAAATCTACTGCACTATAACGCCAACGGAAATTCACATTCTTACCTCTATAATCGGACAAAACGATTCGCTGACGAACCCATTTTTGACCTTCGGCCTGAGCGGAAGAAATATGGGCGAGTTCCTGCCATGTTCCATCGGATTTTATTTCGAAGTAAAGCGTATCTTTGTTAATCGTCATCGTCTCTTTTACCGATTTCGTCAATCCAGACGGAACGGCATTTCCCCAGTAGAAGCTAACCTGCATATCTTTATCAGCAGGCAGCACGAACATCGGTGTTTGAAGAATGCCTTGCTCGTTGGAGCCCCCAGCAGAAATATAAGCTGCATTTTTACCATCGTATGCATTATAATTAGATCTATCCCATGCTGTATATCCCTCTTTCTCGCTCTTCCAACCTAACGGAGGAAATATGTCACCTTCAAATCCCTCAGACCACGGGAATGTGTTCACGGTTTGGTCGGCAAGCGTCGTAAAACTCCACACCGAAGGATTTTGCGTCTCTCCCATATCGTTATAAGCAACTACTTTCCAATAGTAAGTAGTAGCATAGTCCAACACAGGAATCGTATAAGAGCAACCTTCTACCTCTGTACCCGGCACGACCGAAAAATCTGTGGTAGAAGTTCCAACATATACCTTATAGCCCTTAGCAAACTGTACTCCGTTCCATGACAATACAATATCTTCGTTAAATACATCGGTTGCTCCATTTTCAGGAGAAGGGGTAGTTGCAGCTCCCGGAACAGAAGTTCTACCATAGAACGGAGGTAAAACTACATCGTCCAAGAAAGTAGATGCATACTCGGGCACATCGTCCCCACCACCCGACAAATCGACATCGAGTACATATTTAAACATGATATAGCAATTATCGGATGCCGGGCTTCCCAAATCGAGCTTCATGTGCCACCATTGGTTGATAGAATCGCACGTAGCAACTTTCTCCCACGTTTCCTTGCCATTTTTTGAAAAATAGACTTCAAATTCGCTTTCAGGAGCAGGAGCATCATCTGCCGTCGGCTCCCAAACATTCGCATAGTCGAACTGCAACTCGTGAGTACCCGTCGAACAATCGAGACGAGGAGAAACCAAAGTCGGGTTATTCTCTGCAAAACTACAAGAAGCCGAATAGTCTCCCGACGTAGCATAAGTTCTGCTTACGGTCCAACCTTTATCGGCAGTCCAACCTACGGGCGGGAACGTTCCACTCTCAAAACTTTCCAGATTGTATTCATCGGGTAAAATTATCTTTGTTCCTTCTAATACGATAGAGACGTCACCTCCGTTCGTATGGATAGTCATCGTAGCAGATTTACTACTCAACTCAGACGAGGGAGTATATTTCACATAAAACTCATACTCTACACTCGGTCTCAACGAAACTTCCGAGGGAATCATATTGGTTGAAAAGTCGGAACCTTCTAATCCAGAAATTCCACTTACCGTCAAATTGCCCACGCCCTTATTCCGCAATACAAATTTCTCCGACCATTTCCCTACTCCGATGTAGGTTCCATCGAATATATAAGAAGTGGGATTAACATCTGCAATAGGAGCATCGATCGCTTCGCCCGTTTCTACGACAACATTATCAACCCATATACTATTACCTTTACCAGCGCCGCTGACCAATAGACAATGTACAAAAGCTATTTTTACTGTCTTACCGGAATAAGCGCCTAAACTTATCTTGGAAGTGTTTGTAACCCATCCAGTCCAGGGAAAGGCAACCCCGCTATTTTCTACCATGCTTTGATCAAGGAAAGAGAAAACAGTTTTCCAACTTTTACCATCGTCTTCCGTGATACGCACTTGAAAATCATATTCGTTTTTAAATGCAGATGCCGAAGCTCCTTTCCACAGAAAACTCAAATTATAATTCGTCTCACTCAAAGTCAGAGATGGAGATACTATCCACTCTTCTTTCACAGGCTCAATAGGATCCCACTCACCACCGTTACAATAAAGACTCACTGAACCGGCACATGCCGATTTGCTATTATCGACAGTCCAATGATTAATAGCCCCTTCTTGGGTGTCGTTAATTACAGTCCAACCTCCGGTCGGAAAGTTCGTCGTCGACCAACCTTCAAATCCCTCATTCAACAGAGATTCGGCACGCACTCCAAACACAAATAAGAAGAGTACAAAAACAAGCGTAATTTTCTTTGTCATTGTAAATAATTTATTAGGTTCATTATAAAATTTACATTACATGCAACAGACAGAAATGTTATAACTATTAATTTATTTGCAGCAAATATAAGAATTTGTTATTAATATCTATATATTTCAACAAAAATATTATCGTAACACTCTTATTTTTTTATAAAAAACGAATGTTTATACAAATAATAACAATTTTTGCAAAAAAACAGACAATATCTATTCTAAATAACAACAACGATACTTCAAGTTCCATAACAAAGCGGAGGCTTTCCCTAACGAGGGAAAGCCTCCGCTTTGTTATTTTTCAAAAAACTAAATTATATCGTTCACATAAACACGCTTATAAATACGCCTGAAATTATCACTTTCTTGCTTCAACTCCTCTGCATGCAACTTATAGTCTTCACCCCAAATCCCCGACAACAAATCGACAATATATTTGTGTTCTCTATCTTTCGACAAAGAAGCCGCGATGAGCTTGTCAATAATTTCCCTATATTTCTCAGCTCCCGTAGCGTGCAAATATAATGCGGCACTCACCGTAATCTGCCCCGTCATATCTACCCGTATTATATTATCGGCTAGGACGGGCATATCTTCATCACAAGAGCCCATATGATTGGCAATATATTCGTAGGTGAGCAATCCATCAGTATCACTATTCAATATTTTTTTCAAATCATTATTCATAGCTGACCTCTTTTGAATGACACAAATTAAATAAAAACTTTCTTCGCAACAAAATATTTCACAAAAACAGTTCAAGAAACCCTAAAAAACAACTTCTGTAAACAAAAAAAGATATTTGATATAGGAATTAATATTTTTTTGATGTATGTTTGCTTATGAATAATCGAATCTACAACCATCATGAATGACAATCTCATCATTACCATAGGCCGTCAATTCGGAAGCGGAGGACGAGAAATAGGAAAACGTTTGGCCGATTTATTCGGCATAGCTTATTACGATAAAGAATTAATCAACGAGGCTTCGAAATCGAGCGGACTCAGCACCGAATATTTCGAGAAAGCCGACGAGCGGGCTCCAAGCGCTTTATTAAATTCTTTTTCAATAAACTGGCTCACAGGAGCAGGAGGAATATGGGGCGACGGAGGCCTATCGAACGAATACATTTTCAAATTTCAATCCGACGTCATTCGTCATTTAGCTGAAACTCAATCGTGTGTCATCGTCGGACGTTGCGCCGATTATATTCTCAGACAATACCCACGATGTTACAATGTATTTATACACGCTCCCCTTGAAGACAGAATCGAGAGAATCATCAGCCGCTCACAAGGAATGACTCGAAAAGAGGCTATCGAACTCGCCGAAAAGAAAAATAAACTAAGAGCTTCTTATTACAATTTTTATACCGATAAGGGTTGGGGAGTAGCCTCTTCATACGACCTTTCTATCGATTCCTCTATATTGGGCAGTGAAGAGACAGCCATATTTATTCGCGATTTTATCCAAAAGAAAGACGGGATGCCTAAATGGGAGAAAAAGAAATAGGTCTCAATTCTCTTTCTCTTTCAAGTAATCGGAACAAAGAGAATAAATAATACCATCAACGATTCCTATGGTAGGAACCCATATTTCTCGTGCGCCTATATGCGTCGCTATTTGTAAATAAATATCGGCGGCAGGTATAATCACGTCGGCTCGGTCGGGTTTCAATGCAAAACGGTCGATACGTTCCACGATCGAATAGCTATTCAATTCATTTCTCAGGGTCAAAAGCCGCTCCACAGTCAATGGCTCCCGAGCAGACACTCCTGCCAAATGATGCAATTTATTGATATTACCACCCGACCCGATAATAGAGATATGCCGATACGTTTCCTTCAAACGCTTTAAATCCCTATACATACGGAACAATTCACTACGGCTCAGTTTTTTATTCAAAATACGTACAGTTCCTATATTATAAGATTGAGATTGGAGTAACGAACGGTCACTAATTATACTTATCTCGGTACTTCCGCCACCAACATCGACATAGATAAAATCGCCCTCTTGTTCCAGCTCGTCCACGATATGACTGTCATATACGATACGTGCTTCTTCAAGACCATTAATAATTTCGATATTTATTCCACTTCTCTCCGAGATATACCGGACAATATCGGCTCCATTCGAAGAATCCCGCATAGCCGACGTAGCACAAGCCCGATAAGACAAGACATTATAAACCTGCATCAGCTGAGAAAAAGCATGCATGAGACGTAATAATTTTTCTGTCTTCTCCGTAGAAATACGACCTTTTGTAAAGGTATCTTGTCCCAATCGCAGCGGTACACGCACAATAAAAACTTTCGATAAATCCGATACACTCTCTCCCGGATAAATACCTTTGATAAGCAATCTCACTGCATTCGAGCCAATATCTATGGCCGCAAAATTAAGTCTGTCCATAAAGTTTCTCATTCTATAAGCGAAGATAATCATTTCCCCAATAAAACATCTCGATTAAAAATAAAGTCTCATTCAAAAACATATAATTTATAATCGCTCCAAAAATGAACTTTCATTCAATATCACTTGTTTTTACCTTGAAAACCATAGTAGAAGGACAAATTTGCGCAATAAATGAAGTGATTGGTTATACTTGGGCAATTGCGCAGTTTCCCCAAAGCGGGAAACAGGAGACTCCTTCCTATTTTTATTTTCAAAAATTCAATCAATAGCTTCGGAAGGAGTCTCTTTTTCAAAGAATATCATCATGCCAAAATAGAGCCGCATACCGGGTGTACCTTTACGAAAAATTACCAGCTCTATGAAATCGAGAATTACATTTAACGGCATGAACCGTTATTCCCCACCGAACTCGGCACAGCCGGGAGATTGCACAGCTATTGTCAATTTACGAAATCAATCAAACTGCCTCAAACCTGTCGGGACACCGGAATATCTATACACTCCGGAAAAGAAAAACCATCGGCTCGTCTATGTTCATATCTGCTACGACGGAGAGCATCATATAACGGAAAATAAAAATACCTTGTATTATGAGGCTCTGATAAAAAAAGAAAACGGAAATATCCAAAAAGAATCAAGCCAGTTGTTCGAGCTAAACGACCTACAAGTTCTGTCTATTCAATCCATAGGAAACACACTCATAATCATCTGTACCGAAAGTATATACTATTTACTTTATAAAGAGGGAAAATATATCTTTTTGGGTGAAAAGCCCGACATACCTGAAATTTCATTTTTCCCTTATATAGAATATACCGATGCCTACTTCGTAAGCGAATATACCTTTCAACATGGATACAACAATCCGACCCGACTCGACACCGAAGACATCAATTATTACAACGATGCTTACTACAATGCATTCTTTCAGCTACAAGAAAAAGCATGGAAACGGCACTATTTCATACAACCCATACTCATACGTTATGCCCTCACTTTATATGATGGGAGCCGAATTTTTTCATCGGCTCCGGTCATGGTCTCTTTGCCACACCCCATACAACCCTATCAAATGAGCATACGATTGAAAAATTCAAACAATCTTTGCTTAGGTTCTCATGAAGGACAAATCATCGCCGGGAATTATAGCCTGAAATATTATATTCATCAATTCAATCTCGACAACTGGAAAGATATCGTAAGAAGTATAGACTTTTTTGTCTCTCCCGAAGCCACGATCTTCGAACCCGATCAAAAACAACAAGGCCTTAAATTTACGATCGAACGTACAGAAGAAAACGAAACGATCTCTTTTCTACTGAAAGGAGACATCTCTTTTCTCGACCTGAAAGAGATAAAGAAACGCTACTTACAAGATTCTCTATTTTATAAAATAGCGACCATAGAGGATTGGAGCGACTGGAAGGAAGGTGAATCGTACGCCATAGAAAATAAGATACGGCCAGATTTACTCATACACGAGGAGGTTCTTTCGCCAGATAATACGACACTGCTTTCTACGGGAGCACATGTCAGCTATATACACAACAAAAGACTACACATAGCCAACTTAAAGAAAAAACTTTTTCCCGGATTTCCCCTCAGTCTGTTCAACGTGGGAAACAAAAATGCCGAGACTGTCAGTGCTTATATCTGCACTTATCTCAAAACCGAAAGAGGAGAATGCAAAGTCGTTTGGCACGGGAAATCGAACTATTTCTTCAATCAACTTTCACCTTTGATTTCTTACCCCGACAGTAACGCCTATAAAATGGAAATCGTCGTAAAAAGCGAGAAAACCCGATACAAAGGGAGCTTTCTACTGACAGCCTCCGAATATGAAAATAGGGCCGATTATCTTGACGAGACACTCTCTGCAATCACATTGGAAAACGATTCTCTGCCGGCCTCTACCCCACTCGATATACCCTTGTCTGAAAATGACACTTACACACAGCCTAATATACTGCGGGTTTCGGAACTCGAAAACCCGTTTGTATTCCCGTCCGAACAAACTTATACCATCTCGAACGGAGAGATTACAGGCATAGCGACCATTACAGCAGCTTTATCGGAAGGACAGTTCGGTGAATTTCCCTTATATGTATTTACAGAAGAAGGAATATGGGCTTTGCAAAACGGAAACGGAATCGTATGTTACGGGGCACAACATCAACTGAATCGAGAACCCATACTGCCGGAAAACCCTATCGTCCCTCTCGAAGACATGATTATGTTTACTACGGCAAAAGGATTATTTATCATACGAGGCTCCGAAATACAACAACTCTTATCGTTCGACGAAACCGCCTGCGAAAACAATAGCCCAATCGATCACCACGACATAAACTCTACATTAATTCCTGCGACCACAGATCAAACGACTTTATCTCAGTTTATTCAAGGAAGTATCATCGCCTACAATACAATCGAAAAAGAATTGATATGTTGCAGGCCCGATCTCAAATATAGTCTCATTATTCATATTTCTTCTCTCTACATGTATCGCATAAGCCGACAGTACTCTTCCCTATTCTATGATGCCAGTCATCTACTCGCCCAAGACGCAGAGGGAAAAGTTTACGATTTACAAAAAGAATCAGCAGAGATAACCCCAATCGCACTCGTATCCCGACCAATTACTCTCCAAAGTGAAGATTACCAAAAATGGAGAGAAGTTTTCTGGCGGCTCTCGATGTCAGAAGGAAAGCTCTTGCTTTCTCTTTGGGGAGGCAATGATGCCGAAGGCAACTTTTCCAAAATCTGTGAAATATCAAGCGCATCAAAAGTAGCAGGACAATTACCCATGCGTTTTACAGGACCGGCATATAAATATTTCAGGCTTATTCTTTGCGGGAACGTCTCCTCTGATTTCCATCTTTCATCTGTCGATATCCACTCCGAAAACATCATCAGCAATCGATTACGCTAATATAAAAAGGGTAGGACTTATTGTATAAGTCCTACCCTACTATTCTCATCTTACCGCAATCTACGGTTTATAGTTTTTCAATCCTTTCAAAGCTGCTGGATCGGTAGCCTCCTCGATACTCATAGCAAAGCCTCCACCCGGAGCACAAGGCTGAACGATACGAGTCTTGTTCGTCACAATATATTTACAAATCGTATAAGCCTGCGGGTTATCCTTATAATGAGCATCGGGAGCATCGGCATATATAGTCGCAATATACTTTTTCCCGGGCTCCAAGAAATCTAAGGAGAAACGAGCCGTATGCCCATTCTCATCGACCGTGGAACCTACATACCAATTATTACCACCTTTTTCCCGGCGTGCCACCGTAATATAATCTCCCGGCTCTGCCTCCAAATAACGGCTGTCGTCCCAATCGACAGGCACATCTTTAATAAACTGAAAAGCATCGAGGAAACGATTATAATTTTCGGGTAAATCGGCGGCCATCTGCAAAGGGCTATACATGGTCACGTATAAAGCCAGTTGCCGAGCCAAAGTAGAACGAACATAGCTGTGGTTATCGGGATTAAGTTTAGAAATATCCGTTTCGAAAATACCGGGAGTATAATCCATCGGACCTCCGATAAGCCGTGTAAACGGCAAAATAGTGGTATGGTCGGGATTATTACCCCCGAACGATTCATACTCGGTTCCTCTCGCCGACTCGTTACCGATAAGATTGGGATAAGTACGGCTCAAACCCGTAGGACGAACAGCTTCATGGGCATTCACCATAATCTTATGCTTGGCGGCTTCGGTCAATGCATAGAGATAATGATTAACCATCCATTGTCCGTAATGATGTTCCCCACGAGGTATAATATCTCCCACATATCCACTCTTCACGGCATCATAGCCATGATCGTTCATAAACTGATATGCTTTCTCCATGTGCCGTTCATAATTACGAACCGAACCCGAGGTCTCATGATGCATAATCATTTTCACCCCCTTCGATTTGGCATACCGCTCTATTTCTTCTACATCGAAATCGGGATACGGTGTGATAAAATCGAATACATAGTCTTTCGACTTACCTATCCAATCTTCCCACCCAATATTCCAACCTTCCACCAGTACAGCGTCAAATCCATGTTCTGCGGCAAAATCGATATATTCTTTTACATGCTCGGTATTAGCGGCATGACGTCCATTAGGCGTCAAACGAGAATAATCGACCAAATCGAGTTTCACATGAGGCAAATCGGTATAAGCCCAAGTACTTTTCCCGGTTATCATTTCCCACCATACACCTATATATTTCGTCGGTTTTATCCAACTCGTATCTTCATAGACACACGGTTCATTCAGATTAAGAGTCATTTTGGATGCAAGAATATCACGCGCATCGTCACTAACAATAATCGTGCGCCACGGAGATTTCGCCGGGGTTTGCATATATCCCTTATCCCCCAATGCATCGGGTGTAAGGTGAGACTCGAATATCATATTTTTATCGTCCAAATCGAGCGACATACAAGAATAATCGACCAATGCAGCTTCATGCAAATTAATATACAAGCCATCGTCGGTTTTCATCATTAAAGCCGTTTGCACCCCCGTAGGAGAGAATGGAGTTTGAGAAGAATTCGGTGTAATAGCCTCGTTCATCAATCCACGGATTTCGGACAATTTCGACGTCACAGTGGAATACTCCTGTGTATCATAATCGCCCGGGAGCCAAAAAGCAGTATGGTCTCCCGCCATAGCAAACTGCGTCTTCTCTTCTTTAATCACAAAATAATCCAAATTGGGCTGATCGGGAAATTCATATCGGAATCCTACCCCATCGTCAAATACCCGGAAACGAATAATCATACGACGATCGGTCGACGGTTGTTCCAATGTTACTTCCAATTCATTATAATGATTCCTAATCTCTTTTACCTCTCCCCAAACGGGTTTCCATGTTTCATCGAAAGTCGATGTCTCAGAACCAGCCAAACGAAATCCATCGGTTAAATTTTTTCCCGACTTTAACTCTAATCCCAATTTACTCTCTTTAATAACCGGCCGACCTTTATAATCTACTTTATAAACAGGGACTCCATTGTCCAATTCAAAATCTAATACAATGTTCCCGTCAGGAGATTTCAAAGTCTCGGCTCTCAAAATGCCATAAGACAACAAAGCCATAAGAATAAAAATCAGTCGTTTCATTTATTCAATACATTTATTTGGGTTTTATAAAACTACGGAGAAGCATCTCAACTGCAAAGATAGGAGTTTAAGCTCCGACTCAAAAATTTCTCTATCCCTCCTTTAATTAAGAAAAACGAATAATTGAAGAAACAGTTTAAACAAACGACCTGTTTAACTTAAAATATAAATTCCTTTTATTTCAATAACGATAATCTCACCGAGATTCCATAATTGCTGTTCGTAATAGGATATGATGAAGAGGATACTAACGGTGTATTAATCTGATGGTCGAAATAAGCCCCTACCGTAATACGTTTACTCAATACATAATTGGCCGTCACTTTCAACATCGTAGTACGAGTTCCACTGGTTGCCTGAGTAAAATTCTGTTCGATACGACGAATAAGAGCCTGATTCTTGCGGAATGAAAAATCGGCATTGATCGTCAAATCGTTGCTAACACCTGTTTGAGACCCTTTCAATTTCAAAATCGTATTAAAATTAGCGATCTTATACCCGGCCCCGATTGTAAAATCGGTTGTCGACGCCTCTACGATTTGTCCGGCTGCCGAATTCAATGTCAACGTGCGGGAATCTTTATACTCTATATTGCCTGTAACATTATTTTTCAGTGTCACCTTTAACCCGATAAGGGGAGCGAACCTCTCGGTTATCATTACCGATGATATATCGAATGGAGAAGAGGGTATGGGATTGCCCGTAAGTTCATCGCGAACGAAACCGAAATCCCCGTCTGATTCCACCCAATTAAGGAACGAAGTAAATGATCCCACAGCATAGGTACACTGGTAAGCATGCGATAGAGTAAACGCTTTAAAGTGTTTCTTTATAAACGGTATTTGCATGAAACCATCGTAAGTAATTCGCCAGTTCGGCAATATAGCCGACAATCCCGGGAACGGAGACAAATCGATTTTACGGGCATCACGGCCAGAATATGCAGCAATAAATGCAGGTATCATTACATCGGCAGAACTACGATTCACACCGCCGTTAGCCGAATCATAGGGCTTATCTCCAAAGCCGGTAGAGGCAATAAAACCTTTATTCGGATAATTGCCCAACGATCCGTAATGCGCTTCTAACCGAGCCGCTATTATTTCCCGATTTTTCAAAAAATCATCGAATGCTTGCGACGAATATCCGTCTTTTGCAGAACTACTCCTAAATGCAGTCTTCAATGCAATATGTGTCTTGGTATAGCTTCCGCCTCGTACAGTCGGCATATCGTCAAACATAAATTGCATTTGAGAACTACGCGTGTCTGTTCTATTTCCTGTCAAGTTTATTTTCAAGCCCCGGATAGGTTCAAGCGCTATTTCGAAATTAAACTCTTCGGTACGCCCGATAACCGCCGGACTTATCTGCGTGGAATCACATAAAAGCCAACCACGTTCTTTTGCCCGATATACATAGCTCTCATCAGTAAAACCAAAAGCGAAATCGAGGCCGGGAGCCATAGGACCATACGAAGTCGATTGCCCGAATACATCGCCTACATTCGGGGAAAACAGAGGTAACGAAGTAGTATTGGTCTTACGATAACGCACGCTCGCATTTCTTACCATCATCAATCCCCGTAAAGAATATTCGGCTGCTTCTTTCCAGAAATTACGTTCATTCTTATTCGAAGGAGTAATTATCACATTCAAGCGTTGGGTTCCTTTATCGAGAATCACCACATTATTGGCATCGAGAACTTTCGTCCTCAGGGCCACTTTCTTTCCAGCATCGTCCCTCGCCACAACTTTTACCTTCTTATTGTTGAGATTATGCCTTAAAGTAACCGTAGTATCTTCCCGAAGCAAAATGGTACGTTCGAATTTTCTATTTTTCTTCGCCGCCGCAGCCCTATTATTGGAAGAAAAACGTTTGTTTATCTTCTGCAAATATTTCGACTTATTGTATAATTGTTCAAAATTGAAACGCCCGTCAAAGCTCAACTGCCCCTGATTATTCACCGAGTTACCTAAATCTATTTCCTCTGAAATCTGGGCTCCTCTATCCCAAGTGTATGTAGCGTTATACTTGGCATTAAACGACAAATAATCAAGAACAGGTATCTTGCTGAATGGAGCCGTATACGATGCATTGAAAGTTTGATTATAATTCCACGGTGTTCCCAAATTCTTGATACTGGTCAACACGGTATCTTTCCATGCTTCGTATTCATCTGGGAAAAGCTGTTTATTCACCACACCGACCGGCTCCTCGATATGAGCGTTCGTCATCGTTTGCAACGAAAGGTTTATCGACTTGGTGAGATTCCATGTCAACGAGAACTGCCGATCCCATAAAAAACTTTTACTTACACTTGTCGGCAATGCCATTCCTCCCGATCCACTCACATCGCGAATCTGCTGTTCATAATAATATCGCGACATATTGGTATTAAACGCAATATTATTAGGCAAATAATTAAATTCCCATTCCTTCAAAAATTTCAAATGCTTAGATTTACTCTTTAATCCCTTCAACGGGACAAAAGGTTTAATAAAAGGAGTATAGGAATAAGTGAAACTACCCCGATAATCGTATGTATTCTCAAATTCGGTAGTAGGGTCTTGTTTCGATTGTCGATTATAAGAATAGCTGATAGAAAAATTAGCCGGGTCATAGGGCATAGGATTCTTACTCCTAATATCGAAAGAAACTCCCGACAAACTGAAACTCTCGACAGTCGATTTCTCTATCGAAGCATCACTTATAGAGTCACGCTCGGCTTTACTGCCCGCATTGTCCAAAGCATCTTTCAACAAGATATCTTGATCAAGCGGATTGTATTTAGGAGAAGTACGTTGTTCGGTAATCGAATAAAATAACGGGGCTTTCAATTTGACTTTTTCAGGCAAAAAACGCCCTAACTCGACCATCGTAGCTATATTATACTGATAGTAATCGTCTAATCGACGTTCCGTAAGGCTTTGGTCTATCCCCCCAAAACCGACAGTTTCTACATGCCCCGCGATATTCAGCGTAGCAATATCCGACAAACCGAGATTTACATTTGCTTTGGCAGCCCAACCACCAGATTGGTCAAAATCGGTCAAACGCATTTCATTCACCCAAACGACTATATCCTTAGCTGCATTCGAATTATTTCTCACACCGATCATCATCGTACGAACATCGCTCAAAGAAGGGTTCCCCACGATAGTCACCTTATTTTGATTTTTATCGGGATCATAACTGGAATAACGAGTTTGAAACGTCACCGTCGAATTATCCATACGCTTCTTTGCATTCCGTTCCAGCTTCAAATCGGTAAACAAAGAAAGAGGAAAATCAAACATATTGGATTGTGGCCAAACCGCTTCTTGATCTTGTGCATTATATGTGCTATAATTACCCGGCTCCGTCAATGACAACGGGACCTCATACTCATAATAATTCGATTTGCTATCGGATCCTAATCGTAAAAACACAGACACATCGCCATCTCGTAAATTAGTTTTATCGTCAATCAGCTTCTCTGCATGTACAAACATCTGTAACCGCTTGTATGTACGCATATCCATACCACTGTTCTTATAAACCGCACGAGCATCTCCTGACTGCAAATCGGTTACTTTCAAAGACATGGCTTGTTCATTAAGCTGAGTTATTTGCGATTGCCCCGGGTCTATAATACGGGTTACTCCCGGAGGTAAAACATAATTAACAGGAACCTGTCCTGCATTTTCCTCAATATTTACCACCGATATATCCATCTTACCCTGAGCCGGAGCATCTCCTTTCAAATTCAAAGCATAGTTATACGTTCGCCATTCACCCCGAACCAATTCCAACGTGGCAAAACGCAAATGTGTTTCACACTCAAAACCCGTCATAAACATGCGGATAAAACGTATCGTTTTAAAATCTTGAATAGATCCCACTTTCTTCTGAGGACGAGACAAAGGAATTTTGAATTGATACCACACAGCTTTTCCTTCTTCACCATTGCGGAGCCGGACGGTTGTCTCCCGTTTGTCGGTAATACAGTTTTTTCCCACCTCCAAACTATCGGGGCATAACGATATGCGGTACTGATAATACCTTTCATATTCGTTCAACGTATTATCCTGATTGATATCTTCCACGTCAGGAACGCTTTTGGAAGACTGATAATACGAATCATTCATTTCCTCGGGAGACCGGGAATTGTTTTCTGTTCCGTTATATCGTTTGTACCGGTCCAATATAGAAGTTTGGGCATCGTCATAATCGTGTCCACGATAAAAATGGTAATTATCCCCGGCCGGATCGTTAAACGGAGAAAACTGATCTTGTCGCATAGCCTCTACTACCACCGGAGATAGTTTAGTTTCGAGCTTGTCCAAATAATCTCTATAAGATGAGAACCCATATTCCTCGTCATTCGACAGACCGTCTAAACCTACGTCTTGCAAAGCCCGTGCACCACTGGTATTATCGAATGCATAAGTCAAAGACTGACGTTTGGATACCTTTCCCCACACCGTAGTCGCTATCTGTGTTGTATCACCGTCGACAGGCAAACCGTTCTCGAAAGACTTCATACCGTCTTTAAGAATATCTTCCGACACTTCTCCCAAATTAAAATACAATTCTCCCCCGTTATGATTAGTCTGATTCTCATCTAAAAACGGATCCATGAGCCAGAACTGTATATATTCGATATTCGATGATTCGAAATCGGTATAATCCATTTTTCGCATAATCCCGCCCCAACGGTTCTCCGGATTCAACAAAAGTCCTTGTGAGTCGATATTATCGGCATCGAGATTGTACGGCCCCCGTTCCTGTGGATAAAATGAAAGGTTCAATGTCTGTAAGGTCGTCGATTCTCCATAATTGATTTCCTTATTGGGAAATATTTCCCGTACACTCACCTCACGTACATAAGGATTGGACAATTGGTCCAAATCATTTTTCAGGTGAGCCGGTATCAATGTCGAGTTTTTCTGAGTAAACATTCTATCGATATAATACCACGATAGCAATGCTCTATTTTGCCCATAACGAATATCATTGGAATAGCGAGCTTCGGGAAACAAAGCATCAGATGAAGGGTCGTACGGAGTGGAAGCCAACGTCCATGAATAAGGAGACTTCAAGTCCAACCCTGTTTGTGTCGATTCGAAATCATCGATATACGATGTTCCCTGCGAGCTGCCGTTTTTGGATTTATGCGGTATCAATTGGGCAAATTCGGCCGTGAGAGCCAACGTAGAAGGAGCTGTTGCGTTTACAGTCGGAATTTTATTCAACAAATTGGTCAACCATAAAAAATTCGTATTATAAGACAAGTTCACTCCCCACAAAGTATTATTCAGTACCTCATCGCCCATATTTACTTTTTCTGTCAGGGACTTTTCGGACAAATGCATAATCGTCGCTCCTACATTAAAATCTTTGGAGAACGCATAATTCAAATCGAGTCCCAGCATTGTCTTACGTTGCATATTGAACATCGATTGATTTTCAAGCGATACACTAATCGGAGTTCCCGCCTCGATTATACTTTGGTTCAATATCGTCACGACACCCATCGCATAATCCACAATATAATCGGAATTTTCGACCAAAGTCATACCTCCGGCAGTAACAACCACCGATCCCCGAGGTACATTCATCGCATTTAATCTTATTTCTGCGCCCGAAGATGCTTTATATTCTCCGGTCATAATAAATTTATTCTTCTCCGATACTTGCTGGGCGATAGTCAATGTCGAATCATACAGCTCTTGATAAACATACTTTTCCGCTATCGCCGCATTTCCTATTTTTTCGGCCAAGTGACTACCGAACGGCTCTATGACCGGAAATATAATTCTCCCGTTCGAAGATTGAATCGTATACCCCTCTATATAGTCAAAAATGCCATCGGAATATTCCGATTCATTCACATCTAAGCGGTCGAGATTCATTACTTGCAACAAAGTCTGATTGGATATATTCCCCTCCGGTATATTGTTTACAGCTACCCCCGTAGAATCATTCTGATATTTAATATACAACCTGAATTTATCCTTCTGAACCTGATAGGCCCCCAGCGAATAAACATTTTTCATCATTAAATCCCAAATGGGTAATGAGGTCGAAATGGTAGAACCTTTCAACATTTTCAGAAAAAGACATTGATCCGTATCGGTAACATCTCCCGAAAATTCCCCAACCTGATAAACCTGTCCGTTATAAGTATATTCATAAGCGACAGCAATCATCTCATCGGCATTCAGCTTACTTTTCAAGGAGATATAGCCCAATTGGGAATTCAACGTATATTCAGAAGAAGCAAGTTTCCGGGCACTCTCTATTTTCACATAATCCTGCCCCCCCTCGATACCATAAACAGAAAGAGGCTCCAAAGCCTGTGTCACCAAATTGATATTACGAGCATCGGGATAACCGTTTTTAATCTCGGCATACAACGAGTTGGAGTTATTCATCGGATTCTGCTGCGCGGTAGCCGATATCCAATGGTCGTTACCGATATGAACATTTTCGGCCAAATCCATAAAACCGACAATATTCCTCGACTCTTCATAATTACCTTGTTTATTCGTAATCCAAACTTCTATTCGATTGATACTCACGCCCGATGAGACATAAGGCAATTTGGAAGCAAATTTATCGTAATTGTCCCTAAAAAAATGAGCTAAGAAAAAGTGCCTGTTTTCGTCATAAGCGTCTGCCCGGATTTCGAACGGCGTGGTCTGTGCCCCACCACTCGCATTGACCGTTTTCGATTCGGACTGTTGTTGAGAAATAAGAGCGGTAGCCGTCAATTTACCGAACTGCATAGTCGTCTTTACACCGAATAAAGCCGTACTACCACGTATCAACGACGACCCTGTGGTCATACTCACATTACCGGCTTCGATATTCTTAATAATCTCGTCTTCTTTTCCCTGATATTGTAATTTGAGATTTTTCGAGTCGAAATCGAAAGTCGCATCGGTGTTATAGTTCATATTGAACGACATCTTGTCACCGACTTTCGCCGTTACCGAAGCCTGTATCTTCTCGTCGAAGTCGAAATAAGTCTTCTTTCTGGAACTCATCGGCAGTGCGGGATTATCGAGTTTGTTATGTTTCAATCCCATATTCAACTCGATAGATCCTTGTGTCTTCAATTGTACTCCACCCGGTCCAAAAACTTTTTCCAATGGCCCGAGAGAGAACTGCATATCCAAAAAATTGAACTCCGATTTACTGTTCTCTGCAAAATTCTGGGCATTCCGTTCCCGATAATACTGCTGCATGGATTTACGCAACGTATAATCGTTATACTCGGCCGCCGATAACATGAAAGGAGTGCAAACATCAACCCCGGCGACTCGGGTATGGATTACATAACAATTCGTTTCGGCATCATACTCTACTTCTGTTTTCAGATTAGAAGGATTTTTCAAATCCATCGGAGCTATCTGCCCGATTTCATCGTATGATTCGGGTGATGTTTTAGTGACAGGATAACGGACTTGTATAGAATCGGATTCTTTATTGCTTTGCGTTGCCGATATACCACTCGATGAACTTTGCAGATCGGCCGACTGCAAAGCAGCAAAAGCGGAATAGGCCCCTAATCCGCTCACTGCTAGCACAACTATTGTTCCAATCCTTATCCGTCTTCTCATTCGATACTCCTACACAAATTCCCGCCTTTACTCAAAAGGCGACGACGCCGGTATCAGAGCATTTTCAGAGCCTGCTTAATTACCTCTTCAACTCTCATTGAAGGAGTATCACGCAATAACTTTTGAACTGTTTTTTGCGATTGGGGCTGTGAAAATCCAAGCATCACCAACGCAGCCACAGCTTCCTCGTAAATTTCCGAGGCTGCGGGCGTACTTATTACTAACGGATTGTCGGTAGGTTTTATTTTATCTTTCAAGTCAACAATTACACGCTGTGCAGTTTTAGCGCCTATTCCTTTTACCGACTTCAATAAATTTAGATTCTCCGACGCAATCGCCTGCTCCAATTCAGAAGGATTCAATGAAGACAATATCATGCGAGCCCTATTGGGCCCTACTCCCGAAACAGAAATCAACAATATGAATAGTTCACGTTCGTGACGGTCATAAAAGCCATAAAGCTGATAGGCATCTTCCCGAATCGCTTCGTAAACATACAGACGTGTAGCTTGCCCTTTCGAAAGGCAAGAATAAGTATTTAACGAAATATTAAGCAAATAACCTATTCCCATGCACTCCACAAC
>ERZ779762.342-NODE-342-length-30190-cov-3.383740_pt1 | contig 30190 bp, 20 predicted proteins | sample MGYA00511887_ERZ779762 | MGnify/ENA primary metagenome ERZ779762 (study PRJEB29588, sample SAMEA2163052) | human gut metagenome | biome: human gut; feature: human-associated habitat; material: faeces | place: Denmark | collected 2008/2010 ...
CGGGCACGAAGCCGCACGAAGTCGTCCGCGGTCGTCCGTATTCACCTCTACGCCTTCAGAATCGCGCTCAGCACATACTGATTATTTGAGAAGTTTTTCTGCGAAATATCCCCGAGTCTGATCAGGTCAACATCCAGCCACAGCTCCTCTGCTGCCACCATCATATTTGCAAACATAATCCCGAAATTCACCTCATCCCACTTCCGAAGCTTCTCCACACTGTGCTTCTTCGAGAAAATATGAATCCTGTTATCATACACCACAAATCTCCACGGCTGGCTGTTCATACTGGATGGCGACAGTCTCGCCGCTTCCAGCATCTGCGTCATCCACTGCCGCGGCACCTCTTTGAACACACAAAGATCCTCCAGCGGCAGTCTCTTTGCTTCACTTTGCCGTCTCGTATGCGAACCATGACTCTTACCAAAAGCGACGATCCCCACCAGCCGCTTTCCGTTCTTCTCAAGCTCCGCCTTTTTCACACGATTACTTCCGATAAAGCAGGTTCCCAGTCCGATACTGCACAGATACAGCACCATCTGTTCCATAATATAACCCACGTTCATCAGATATCGTTCTGACTCCTCCGAATAAAAAGCCATATAATACGGTGCCTTCACACTGAACATACTGAGCATTCTCTCCTGCCCTTTTCTGTTGTCCAGAATCGCCATATCCACACCGATGCCCGAAAACAGTGCCGGCATCTCCTTATAATGCTCCCAAATCTTATCCAAAGTCTGCGGCGGAAGCGTATCAAAACAATAATTCCTTACTGATTTTCTAACAAAAATAGCCTCATATAAATTCATACTCTCACCCTTACTTCATCTGCTATCCGTCTGTTTTTGTTACAGTTCACTGCTGAATGAACAGTAATATTTCTTTCATAGCCGGCCGCGGCCCGCTCCCCATTTTTACAGGAGCAAAGCCGCATTCCGAAAAATTTACGTTTAATCTTCCGCATTCGACAGAAATACGGAAATTCTCCCTCTTAATCGCAAATATTTTTCAATTTCCAGCTCATCCATTTTTACTCTGTAATAATATTGTAACATATCCAAAAACTTTTTCAAGGGAAAAACGCGCCAAATTTTGTATATTTTTCACACATATTTCCCATCAAATTTATGCAACTTTAAAACCTGTGCTTACGCTTCCGCGGTCAGCTTCTCCAGCTCCTCCACATAAGAAGCAAACACATCCAGCGCCTCTTCCACCGGCTCCGGCTTCGTCATATCGACGCCGCAGATCTTCAAAAGGTCGATCGGATCCATCGAGCAGCCGCCGCTTAAGAACTGTTTGTACTTCTCCACGATACCCGGCTCCCCTGCCAGGATCTTGCTGCTGATCGCAATCGCCGCCGAAAATCCCGTTGCATACTGATATACATAGAACGGTGTATAAAAATGCGGAATTCTCGCCCATTCCAGCGCGATCTGCGGATCCGAAATCATATCCGGTCCGAAATACTCCTTGTTGATCGACAGATACAGCTCCGAAATACCGTCCGCCGTCAGCGTGCCTTCCTCTGCCATCTTCTCATGAATCCGCTTCTCAAACTCCGCAAACATCGTCTGGCGGAACACCGTTCCCTTAAACTGATCCAGGAAATAATTCAGCAGGAAAATCTTCTCCTCTTTTTCTTTCGCATGCTTCAGCAGATAGCGGATCAGCAGTGCCTCGTTGCAGGTTGATGCCACCTCAGCGACAAAGAGGCGGTACTCCGCATACGTAAACGGCTGCGTATGGTTCGAATACCAGGAATGCAGCGAATGGCCCATCTCATGCGCCAGTGTGAAGACCGAATCGATATTTCCGTTAAAGCTCATCAGCACATACGGATGGGAATCGTAAGAACCCCAGGAGTAAGCACCGCTCTTTTTTCCTTCGTTCTCATAAACATCCACCCAGCGCTCCGAAAAGCCCTTGTCCAGCAGTGCCACATAATCATCCCCGAGCACGGCAAGCGCTTTCTTCACGATCTCGATCGCCTGCTCATACGTATATTTCTGCTCGTACTCTTTCGTCAGAGAAACGTAAACATCATACATATGAAGTTCATCCACACCGAGCAGCTTTTTACGCAGTGCCACGTAGCGGTACATCGCCGGCATTTTTGCATGAATCGCCTCGAGCAGCTTGTCGTAAACCAAAACCGGGATATTTCCGCCATCCAGCGATGCAGCCAGTGCAGATGGATATTTTCTTACATCTGCAAAGAATGCGGCCTGTTTCAGATTGGCACCGAACGTTGCGGCGAGCATGTTTTTGTGTTTTTCATACTCCGCATAATACTTCTCAAACGCTTCTTTTCTGACCCGGCGGTCCTTCGACTGTAAAAATCCGACGAAGGTGCCGTGGCTCAGTGGAACCTGATTTTCCTCTTCATCCGTGACCGGCTGGAATCTGAGGTCTGCGTTCGAAAATGCCGAGAAAATCTGATCCGGGCTGGATGCCATCTCTCCGGCTTTTGCAAGAACCGCCTCCATCTCCGGCGAGAGAATGTGCTCTTTCTTGCGGAAGTTTTCTTTTAATATGCGATCGTACAGACGGAGCGGCTCATATGCTTTTTCAAATTCTGTAACCGTCTCCTCGTCAAGCTCCAGGATCTCCGGCTCTACGAAAGAAGAGGCATCCGCAAGAACAGCCATCATGCTGTCCATCTTTCCGGCATAGCCCTGATACTTCTGATTTCCCATATCCTGGTGATATTTCTGGCTTGCATAGACATACAGGCTGGAAAAGACGCGGCTGATGTCATCAAGACCGGAAAGAACGTCATACAGCGCTTCTGCACTCTCTTTCATTGTTCCCTGTTTTGCGCGGAACGCTTCTATTTTCTTCGCAAGCTCCTGCTCTGTTTTCTCAAATTCTTCATCACTACCAAACAAACTCGAAAGATCCCAGCAGTACGCCGGATCCATCTCTTCTCTTTTTTTCAGTTTAATTTCTGCCATATTTCTCCCTTCATCCATCTTTTTAGACGGAACTATTTCTGCGGTTTTTCTTCTAATACTAATGTGCCGCACTTACGCTTAGTTTACCACAATTTAACCTCTAAATCTAAAATTTTTTCTTAATTTTCTTGACAAATCCATAAACCGATTGTATGATTGTACTATCAAATTAATACAGTAGTACAAAAGGAGTGAATGCCATATGCCATGGAATCTTGATTCCTCGCGGCCGATCTATCTGCAGATCATCGAGCGGGTACAGATGGACATCATCACCGGGCGCTATCAGCCGGGCGATAAGCTTCCGTCCGTCCGCGATCTCGCGCAGGAGGCCGCCGTCAACCCGAACACAATGCAGAAAGCGCTTTCCGAACTGGAACGCAGCGGACTGATCTATTCCCAGCGGACCAGCGGACGCTTTATTACCGAAGATAAGGAGTTGATTCATCAGATGAAAAAAGAACTTGCCGCCGCAGAAGTATCTGCTTTTGTTGCCCACATGAAACAGCTCGGCATAACCCCGGAGGAAATCCGGCAGCTACTTGCCGAAACGATTGAGGAGGAAGAAAATCATGAGTGAACTTGTAACGTGTAAAGACCTGACGAAGCGCTTCGGAAACCACACCGCGCTCGATCATCTCAACCTTTCCCTGGATTCCGGGAAAATTATCGGACTGCTGGGCCCCAACGGAAGCGGAAAGACGACGCTCTTAAAGCTGCTGAACGGACTGCTGACCCCGAGTGAGGGTGAAGTCCTCATCGCCGGAAATCATCCCGGTATTGAGACAAAACGGATCGTCTCCTATCTGCCGGATAAAATGTATCTCGGCAGCTGGATGCGCGTCTCGGATCTTTTAACGTATTACAGCGATTTCTTTGAGGACTTTGACATGTCCCGCGCCAATGCCATGCTGGAATCCTTAAAAATCAGCCCGAAGGACCGTTTGAAAACGATGTCGAAGGGAACGAAAGAGAAAGTCCAGCTCATCCTCACGATGAGCCGCCGCGCAAAGCTCTACTGCCTCGACGAGCCGATTGCAGGCGTCGATCCGGCAGCACGCGATTACATTTTATCTACGATTTTAAACAACTACGAACCAGACGCATCCATCCTCATCTCAACACATCTGATTTCCGATGTCGAAAATATTCTCGATGAGGTCATCTTTATCCAGGAGGGCCAGTTAAAACTGCACGCCTCGGTTGAGGATATCCGGATGCAGGAGGGTGAATCGATTGATTCTTATTTCAGGGAGGTATTCAAATGTTAAAAAAATGTCTGAAACATGAGTGGAAAGCATGCTGGAAAAACATGGCGCTGCTGAACGGTGCCGCCATTTTCATGGGCGCTCTCGGAGGCTTCGGATTCCTCTTTTCCCAGATTTCTGAGCTGCCGGATCTGCTGATCGTCCTCTATCTGTTTGCATACGTTTTGATTGTGATCGCCGCATCCGTCATGACACAGGTGCTGATGATCCAGCGCTACTATAAAAATCTTTTTACCGACGAAGGGTATCTGACCAACGTCCTTCCGGTATCGGCAACGGATCATATTCTCTCCAAAATGCTGGTTTTCGGCGCATGGAGCATCTTAAACGCACTTTCCGTTCTCGCTTCCTTCGCTTTTTTGCTTCTGCCGTCCGCAATCCGGTATTTTACCGCAAACACCCTGCTTTTTTACAACAAGACCATGACCTTTTCCGATTTTCTGTCCTATCTCTGGGCACAGATTACCGGTGTTGCCGATGCTGCTTTTTCCCTGATCGGCATCACGAACCACATCGGTATGGCACTGTTTTCCATCGTTGGCTTCTTCGCTTCGCTGTTCTTTGGCATTCTTCTGTTCTATGCCGCCATCAGCATCGGAAGCCTGGTATCCAGCCACAAAATTCTGACGGCTGTCCTCTCTTACATCGGCATGACTACCGTGATCCAGATCTTCGGCGGAATCAGCATCGTCCGTGTTTTCCAGGACTCCACACCGACTGCTGTGGTTACCACATCCTCGGTTTCCACACTTATCATCACCGTGGTGCTCTGCGTTGTTCTGTTCCTGATCTGCCGCTATATCTTAAGCAGACGGCTGAATCTTTCATAAAAATTGCATTAAAAAACGCCGCCGCGGACGAACCGAATCGTCTGCGGCGGCGTTTTGTATGCATGTTCTGCACTTATGCCAGATGCCAGATATCCTCGTTGTACTGTGCAATGGTACGGTCGGAGGAGAAGAAGCCTGCTTTTGCGATGTTGATCAGGCACTTCTTGTTCCATGCATCTTTGTTCTCGTAGTCTTTGTATACTCTTTCTTTTGTCTTGATGTACTCTTTCAGGTCGAGCAGCGTCATGAACCAGTCTTTGTTCAAGATCTCTTTGTAGAGTCTCTCCAGGCAAACCTTGTCGCCGATAGCAAGAAGCTCATCGCTGACGATGAAATCAACCAGCTTTGCAATCTCCGGATCTTCGTCATAGATGTCTTTTGAGCAGTAAGCAGCATCTGCGTACAGGTCGATGACATCCTGCGGTTTCTTTCCGAAGATGTAGATGTTCTCTTTTCCGACAAGATCGCCAATCTCAACGTTTGCACCGTCTTCTGTTCCAAGCGTCAGGGCACCGTTCAGCATGAATTTCATGTTTCCGGTTCCGGAAGCCTCTTTGGATGCCAGGGAGATCTGCTCGGAGATATCGCAGGCAGGGATCAGCTTCTCTGCATAGCTTACGTTATAGTTTTCTACCATAACAACCTTCATGTAGTCCTTTACATCCGGATCGTTATTGATGATCTGCTGCAGGACTAAGAGCAGATGGATGATATCCCGTGCAATGACATAAGCCGGAGCTGCCTTCGCGCCGAAAATAAAGGTCAGCGGACGGGCAGGCTTTTTACCGCCTTTGATCTCCAGATATTTGTGGATGATATACAGTGCGTTCATCTGCTGTCTCTTGTACTCATGCAGACGCTTGATCTGAATATCGAAAATGGAGTCGGGATTTAATTCCTCGCCTTCGTGCTCTTTGATATGAGCAACAAGTGCTTCTTTCTTCTCTCTTTTGATCTTTACCAGATCGTTTAAGAATTCCTCGTCATCCTTAAATGCAAGCAGCTTTTCCAGCTCCATCGCATCCTTCTGGTAGCCGGTTCCGATCTTTTCGGTAATCAGGGCAGCCAGCTCACGGTTGCAGGAAAGCAGCCATCTGCGGAAGGTAATGCCGTTTGTCTTATTATTGAACTTTTCAGGATAAATCTCATAAAATGCATGCAGCTCGGTATCCTTTAAGATCTCGGTGTGGATCGCAGCAACGCCGTTTACGGAGAAGCCATAGTGGATATCCATGTGTGCCATGTGCACGCGGTTCTGATCGTCGATGATCTGTACCTTCGGATCGCTGTACTTTGCAGCAACACGGGCAGACAGCTCCTTGATGATCGGAACAAGCTGAGGAACCACCTTTTCCAGATAGGACAGCGGCCATTTTTCAAGAGCCTCTGCCAGGATGGTGTGGTTAGTGTATGCGCAGGTCTTGCTGACAACCTCGATTGCCTCGTCCATTGTAAACGCTTTATCGTTTACCAGGATACGGATCAGCTCCGGAATAATCATGGACGGATGGGTATCGTTGATCTGGATGACTGCATAATCGTACATCTTTCTCAGATCGTACTGCTTTTCCTTCATCTCCATCAGGATCAGCTGTGCAGCGTTGCTGACCATGAAATACTGCTGATAAATACGAAGCAGGTTGCCGGCTTCATCGGAATCATCGGGATATAAGAACAGGGTCAGGTTCTTTTCGATGGCTTCCTTATCAAATGTGATACCTTCTTTTACGATGCTTTCATCTACGCTCTCGATGTCGAACAGGCGCAGCTTATTGACACCATTGTTGTAGCCGACTACGTCAATATCATACAGACGGGAGGTTACCTTTCTGTCACCGAAAAAGACATCAAAGGAAACATCGGTTTTATTCAGCCAGGAATCCTTCTCGATCCAGTCGTTCTTTTCTGCGGTCTGAAGGCGATCCTTAAATACCTGCTTGAACAGACCGAAGTGATAGTTTAAGCCGATGCCTTCGCCGGGAAGACCCAGGGTTGCAATGGAATCCATAAAGCAGGCAGCCAGACGTCCCAGACCGCCGTTACCAAGAGACGGTTCCGGCTCGATCTCTTCGATTCTGGACAGCTCCTTGCCCTTGCTCTTTAATACACTTTCTACTTTTTCATAGATTCCCAGATTGATCAGATTGTTGGACAAAAGCTTACCGATCAGGAACTCGGCAGAAATATAGTAGATTTTCTTGTCACCGTCGTTGGGTACGGTTGCCTCTTCCAGTCCCTTTACCAGATACAGCAGTGCAACATAAACCTGCTCATCGCTTGCATCCTCCAGCTTTTTGCCGAAGAGCTTCTCAGACAGAGCTTCCAGCTCCCTGTCAATTCTCTGTTCCAGAATTTCTCTCCGGATCGTTTCTTCCTGTCTCATTCTTTCCTCCGTTTCTGCCGCCTGGCGGCAACTTTTGATTCATGACAATAGAATGCTCGCAGAGCGTGCATTCTATTGTTTACTCTACAATGTCCTGGTAGCGCATCCGCACCAGTTCATATCCTAGCACTACGTTTCTTCCCTCTTCCAGATGCAGCAGGCGGTCAACCTCTTCCACCGCAGCAGCCGACACGCCATAAAAATCCTGACGCACCGTATTCATCTGCTTGCCCGCATAGCTCATGAGCGGGATTCCGTCAAAGCCGCAAACCGGATGGAACACATCCAGCTCCATCAATGCCCGCATTGCGCCGATGGCCATCAGATCCGATGCACAAACAAACACATCCATTCTGTCTGCATAAGAGAAGGTCAGCTCCCTCGCTTTTTTCTCACTGAAATCTCCGTATTCGATGGTCAGCTCCAGCGCAAGCTCCTCTGCCAGCTTCTTCATCCCTGCAATCCGTTCTCCGGTTACAAAGGACTTTTTATCCCCTGCGATATAAAGGACCTTTGTACAGCTTTCATTGCCGAGGATCGTCTTTTTTGCGATTTCGTACTGGGCATTTTTCTGGTCAATCCAGACCGAAGACGTATTCCTGTCATGATAGGGTGCGTCAACCAGCACGATTTTAAACGCACCAGACGCAATCAGCTCTCTTAGAAATTCATCTTCCTCATTCATCCCATATGCGATAATTCCTTCGACGCTCTGAGCTTTTAAATAGCTGGTCAGCTCATCCAGTCCCATATCCGCTACCATGGAAAAAAACAGCGTCACCACATCAAGCTTTAATTCCTTTGCCCGGTGGATCGCGCCGGAAAGATACTGCAGGTTGATCTCATCCACGCAGCCAACTGTTTCCTCCAGCTTTAACAACAGGGCAACCCGCCCAAACTGTTTGGAGGAAAGTGCTGCTGCAACCGCATTGGGCGTATAGTTCAACGCTTCGATCGCCGCATTTACCTTGTCTTTCGTGCTTTCACTGACGCCTTCATAGCCGTTTAGCACCTTCGACACCGTGGAGATCGCCACGCCTGCCTGTCTCGCCACATCTTTTATGGATGCCAAGCTTTCTCCTCCTCTCTGTTGGAAAACGTTTTCTAAATACACCCCTATCATAGATCAGAAAACGTTTTCCGTCAATATCAATATTTTAAGAATCATGTCAATTTTTTGTAAAAAAAGGCGGCAGGAGCTTTCGCTCCTGCCATCTGCGCATTATCTATTCCTGTTTTCTGTGCTGCTGCCGATATTGTAACGGCGTCTGCCCGGTCGCTTTTTTAAACACCCGGAAAAAATACTGGCTGTCCTCGTAGCCCACCGTCCGGGCGATATCCGCGACGCTCATCTCTGTATGCTCCAGATAATCCCCTGCCTTGCGGATTCGAAGCTCGATCAGGTAGTTAACCGTCGACTGCTGTTTTTCTTTCTTAAAAAGAGAGGAAAAATAGTTCGGGCTCATGCCGTAGCGCTCTGCCAGCTCGTTGATCGCGATATCCTCATTATAATGTGCTTCCAGATATTCGATTGCGCGCAGAATCCTGCTTCTCGCGTTTCCCTGCGCCATCCCACCGCTTTTCATGCAATCCTCTGCGAGCGCAAGATAACGCTTTTTGAGGGATTCGATATCTGCCGCCTCGTCCACCAGAGAAAAACTCTTTAGCACCTCCGTCAGCGTCTCCTTCCTTTCCGGAAGACTGCTGCAGCTGCGCAGAAGCAAATTCAGAATCCGAATCCAGATCATCCGCACATAACGGATTCCAGATTTCTGCACCCGGTCCTCCGCCAGAATTTCTTCGAGAAGCACATAAACGTTTTCCATATCCCTGCGTTCGAGGTACTGACTCAGCATTTTCAGCTCCACGGACGGAAACGCGACGCTTTGGAGTACCTGCAAATCTTCATAAAAATACAGGTTCGAGCTTCCGGAAATCATCCGCTGCTTCAACGCTTCCCCTGCTTCCTTCACGCACGTTTTGTCCGGGAAATCCGTCGGGCGGCTGACGCCAAACGTCAAATAGATTTCCATTTTTTCCTCGAACAGAACCTGGATGCGCAGAAACATCCGCTCAATCTCCCTATGCAGTTCGCTGACCTTTCCTCTGCCGAACATCGCGTATAACTGGTTCGGATTGGCAAGGTTGCTGACAATCAGCTTCCAGCAGCCGGACCGCATCTCTTCGAACACATTCTGCACGGAAAAGCGGATCAGTTCGATATCCTCATGCCGAAATTTTTTTCCCTCGTAGCTTTTGGCGTCAATATTGATCACGACCAGATACAAAGATCCTTTTTCTTTTTTCCAAAGCTCCGGACAGGTCGATTTTAACTGTGCCGCTTCCTCTTCTGTCAGAAATGCTGCGTTGTCCTGCAAAAGATGGTTGACCGCCTTTTCCTGCAGCCATCCTTTCTGTTCCGTTTCCAGCTGATGTTTCCGGAAAATCTCCGCTTCCATCTGCCGCTCTTTTTCCAGCGTCTCAAATAATTTCCTCATGACCCGTTTTAACTCGTCGTTGGAAATCGGCTTTAACAGATAGCTTTTGACACCCAGCTCGATCGCTGTTTCCGCATACTCAAACTCCGCATAGCCGGAAAGTACGACAAACTGCGTTCCCGGATATTTTTCTTTCGCTTCCCGAATCAACGTCATCCCGTCCATATCCGGCATTTTGATGTCGGTGATGACGATATCCGCCGGTTCCTTTTCCAGAAGCGCAAGCGCCTCCATACCAGACGCCGCCTCACGGATTCTTTCAAATGTAAAATTCAGATACTGAAAGCGGGCAATCATCCCGGAACGAATCAACTGTTCATCGTCCACAATCAGGACTTTGTACATAATATCTCCTTCTTCTCTCAGCGCATGGGAAGATAGATTTCAAACACGCTTCCCCGGTATACTTCACTTCGGATCCGGATTCCGTACTGCTCCCCGCAGATCATTTTGATCCGTTGATGGACGTTTCGGACTCCGATGCTTCTCTTTTTCTTTTCCTTGATATCCGGCGCATCAATGTAGCGGCACAACTCTTGCAGCTGTTCCTGATCCATCCCGACGCCGTCGTCCTCGATCTTAATGAGCAAATTTTCTTCTTTCTGCGTCACGGAAATTTCCAGCGTTCCCTGCGTCGTCATCCTTTCCATGCCGTGCACAATTGCGTTTTCCACAATTGGCTGCAGGATAAAGCGCGGAATCAGCTTTTTGTCCAGTCCCTCATCCACGCTGTAGTAGACCTCAAACTGGTTGCCATAGCGGATTTTCTGGATGAACACATAGTTTTCTGTATGGTGCAGCTCCTGGCTGACCGTAACGAACTCGCTGTCGCTGCTTCCGAGGCTGTAGCGAAAGATTTCGCCCAGCTTGCCGCACATGTCGCAAATCAGAAAAACTTGATTAACCGCGGCGATTGAGCTCATCGTTTCCAGTGTATTATACAAAAAATGCGGGTTGATCTGCAGCTGCAGGTTTTTCAACTCTGTTTCCTTATTTTCCAGACGCTGGATATAGTTTTTCTGGATCAGACGGTCGAGCTGCTTCAACAACTGGGAAAACTGCCGGTCGAGCGCCGCGATTTCATCTGTTCCCGAAATCGGTTCCTGCACGGTTAGATCGCCCGTCTCCGCCGCATAGCGGAATTTCTGCAGCAGGCGTTCCACACGCGCGGAGAAATTCCGGGTATAGACAAACGCGCCCAGCACAATGACAATCAGCAACACCAAAATCCACGGCAAAATCCAGCGAATCACTTCACCGCGCTTCTGGCTCATTTCGTTATTTTCAAACAAAAACAACAGGCGAAGTCCGTAATCCTGAATCCTTCGCTCCTGTACCAGATACGAACCGACTGCCGTCACGTCGTCATACTTTTTCCGTCTCGTACTAACTTCTGTTTTCTCTGTCTGACCGCCATTCGTTTTCGTATTCTGCTCATCCACAGCAGACAAAATCTGCTCTGCGTTGACGCCCCCGTCGGAAAGCGAGCTGTAAAGAATGTCGTTTGCAGAATCGCATAAAATCAGCTGAAAACTGGTGTTCTTTTCCTGTTTTGCAGGTGCGAACAGACGGGCGATATTTAAATCCAGCTTTACAATGCCGATATCCTCTTTCCTATAGCTGTTGACGTCGATATTCTGGATCGTCTTGACGATCGCCATCAGATTTTCCTGCTGCCCGGTCGCAAAATACAGATACCAACCGTCCTGCGTCGCATTTTTCTTCTGAAACCAGCCCTCGCGCGCCGCCTCTTTTAACATGCTCGCGCGCTGTCCGTAGATCGGGTTTTGAGCGAGCGTAGAATAGACCATGCAACTGTTGATCTCGGTTTTTCGTTCCAGCAGGAGTGATTTGACAACTTCCTCGCTGACTCTCCTGCCGCGCGTATAGGCGTCTGAATCCTCCTGCTGCAATGTTTTCAGAATAATCGTATTGTTCGCAATCTGAATAACGCTCTCCTGGTACTGGCGCAGCTTTTCCTCCACGCCGTCTGTATACTGCAAAATGACCTGCTCGTGAGAATCCATAACCTCTTCCCGCGCCATGTCCGCCATTTTATAAAATACAAAACCGCTGATCAAAATAAGCGGAACGATACCAATCAGCACGGTAAATACAACGAGTTGGATAAAAATGGGATGCTCATACAGCTTACGAAGTCTCACAGGCGTCCTCCTGATTTTTTTGTTATACGGTACGCACGACTTGATCTGCCACGCGGTGCTTCGCACGCGGCGGGTCTATTACAGTTCACACGCGCCATTCGTGCCCCGTCTCGTCCCAGTACAGCACAGTTGCCTTTACCTGCGGCTTGTGGAACCGGAACTCGAACATCACAACGCAGTTGTCCTTCGGTGTCGTAAAATATGCTTTATTCGAAGAGCCGCTTCTCGGGAAACGATCCCTGCAATAGGTTGCAGACAACGTTCCATAGGTTGAAACCGCATAGTCATAGGTCCCTGCATATGGAATCACAACCGAAAGCTTCCAGGTATTGTCGCCGACATAATACATTCTCGTCATGCTGCTGTTGGAATCGTTTTTCATCGCGCCGACGGACGGCTGAAAGCTACCGTATACGACGATTTCCTCCGGGAGCTTCATTCCGGTCTCGGGATCGTATTCCTCCTGCGCACCGAAACGAATCAGATGCTCCGGATTCCCTGCAAGCTCCCGCAGCTTGTGTCCTCTCTGCCATAAGTCAGCTACAATATCCTCCTGTCCGAATCCAAACGGGCAGTCCATCGAAGGATTGTTCAACTGATAGGTTTCCTGCAGTCCCTTTTTGCCGTCTACTGCGCTGTCCATCACAACAGCCGCATCGCTCAGCATCCGACGCAGCGGAATTTCGAAATATGCGTTGCGATTGTTGATTTCCGTCCAGCAGTAAGTGTATTCCAGGAAATGGTTCCGCTCTTCCTCGGACTGATTCGCAAACCAGCCGATCTGGTCATAGCCCCACCAGTCACTGCCTGCAAGCTCTTCTCTTGTCAGATTCTCCGGGTGTCCGACTACTTTGCCGCCCCAGTTGTCATATTCCATCAGGTACGGCATCACGGGTGCACTCCAGCCATTTGGATTCTCACCGCCTTCACTGTAGCCCTCCCGAACCAGCACGAGCTTCGTGCCCTTGCGTTCCAGAAGCGCAGCGCGGGTAAACGGCATTGCATGATAATCAAATAACAGTTTTCCGTTTACATTTACGCCATGCGTATGCGCATCCATCAACACCAGATGTCTTCTGCCGTGCTCTCTCGCATAGCGTCTGATCTTTACAAACAGATCCCGCGTCTGCTCCATGCCAAAATCATTTGCTGTATAAAGATGAATCTGTCCCATGTGCAATGCTTCATAGCCGCAATCGATATAGCGCGTCGCACGGTAATAAAACCACATCTGCGCCTCTAACCGGGAAAGATCGGGAATGCCGCCGTTTTTCGCCGGATCGCTGTTTTCATGAATAAAGCCCTCTGGTCGATCCACAAAAAGTGTATCCTGCAGCCTGAAACATCGCTTTTCTTCCTTCTGTCCAAATGCGCGCAGCACATACAGCGGAATTTCCACCTGCTCGATGCCCTGCGTAATCATCTCAAACACGCACGCCTGCAGAATGATCTCCGGGTCGAGCTCATGCACCCGTTCCGCCAACTTTCTGGAACGTTCAAAATGTTCCTCATCGTTTTCCGTCATATACCAGATGCCGGACGCCCTGCCCAGAAACTTGATTCCGAGTTTTTTGATCACACGCAGATCGTCGGAAAGCGTTTCGCTCTGATACAGCCCTGCCGCTGTCGCACAGCGGGACAGGTAGTTTTCCAGCACTTCTTTTTCTATTTTTCCGTCAAAATCGAGCCTCATATTTTCCCTCTTCCAATAGATAATCCTGTGACGCGCGGTGCAAATGCCAGTCTTTTATTCCTGTGCCAGGAACCGACACACCCCCGCCATACAAACGCCAGTCGCGCCCTTTGCCAAATGCTTGCCGGATTTTCTCTGCACCGCCGGTCCCACAACGTCCAGATGCACCCACTGCGTTCCATCTTCGATAAACTCATGCAGATATGCCGCTGCGATCGGTCCTGCTCCCGGCCTTCCCGGCGCATAGTTGGCGAGGTCAGCGATTGCGGACCACAAAATTTCATCGCGATAGCAGTCGTCTAACGGCATCCGCCAGCAGCGTTCTCCGCTCTGCGCCATCGCGTCTTCGATCTCTTTGCACAACGCATCGTCATTGCAGAACAGTCCAGCTGTCAGGTCGCCAAGTGCCGCGTGGCAGGAATAGGTCAGCGTCGCAAGGTCGATCACACACTTTGCGCCGAGTTTCTGCGCCATTGTCAGAGAATCGCACAGAACCAGACGTCCTTCCGCATCTGTATTGTAAATTTCCACCGTCTTGCCGGACAGGGTTTCGATGATATCTCCCATTCTGCTCGCGCTCGGACCGATCAGGTTGGCAGCAAGCGGAAATACGCCGACCAAATTTTTCTGTAATCCGCCAGCAGCGGAAATTTCCAGAATCTCCATCAGGTTTGCAGCGCCGCACATATCGTACTGCATTCCTTCCATATCTTTCATGGATTTTAAATGATAGCCGCCCGCATCGAACATCAGTCCCTTGCCGACCAGCGCGGTCTTCTCTTCTCCCGGTCTCGGCTCGTATTCCATCACGACGAGTGCTGCTTCCTCACTGCTGCCCTGATTGACCGCCAGAATCGCGTTGCATCCAAGCTCCTTTAATTCTGCCTCCCGGTACGCATGGAAACGGATGCCGTATTTTTCGGAAATCGCCTGTGCATACGCTACCATCTCTTCGATGTTTAACAGGTTGTACGGCAAGTTGCCGAGGGTCCGCGCATAGCCGACGCAGGTTGCGAACTGCACGGCGCAATCAATTGCAGCTGCGATAACGATATCTACAGCAGGCAGGTTCACCGGATCGGTCTCCGCGCAATTCACGGCGTCAACGTCAACTACATCGGCGGTGTACACGTAATTTTCTGCATCAACGCCAGCAGCATCCGCCACCCCGCCGTGAATCCAGATCTCCAGATCTCCAAAGTCCGTCAGGCTATCGCGGCGTGCAAAGGCTGCGCCCGCTTCCCATCTACGGACGGCTGTTTTGGAAAATCGGTATGCGCCCTGGTACAGCGCATTTACGATCAGCCCAGTCAAATCCGCCGCTTTGCCATCGTCGTCTGTTTCCAGACAAATGTCCACAGCACCGACACGCTGCATTCCAATTTCCATAAAATATTCCCGGATGGCGCGGATCTTCTGCGCTTCACTCTTTTTTTCAAAAGAAACTGTCCTACAGCAGTCGTTCTCTATTCCCGTGCCGGTCACTTTGACGCTCCGGCACTCCTCGATCGGGCATGTCCCGTATTGTATCTTCATCCTTGTCCCCTTTTCACGCATCCTTATGCCTTATGGAATAGTCCGCCGTATGCCTGGCTGTAAGCTGCGACAAGTTCTTTTGCAAGAGAGTAGGAATTGACCAGCGGATGCAGCATCAGCGCCTGGACCGCTTTTTCCTCGGACTGTTCCTGTACCGCCTCTACGGTTTCCTTTTCGTACATCTTAATCAGACGCATCAGCAGATAGCAGTGCTCCGGAACTTCCTCCACCCTCACCGGATGAATCCCGGTTTCATCCACATGACAGGTAACTTCCACCACATCACGATCCTCAAGACCTGGGATGCTTCCCTGATTTTCCACGGAAAGCACCAGATCGCGTCCGTCCTTGCTCTGCAGCCCCTCGATGCAGTCAAGCATAACGCCTGCATATCCCATGCCATCAGGCACTTCCAGCTGCCCTTTTTCCAGAAGCGGGCGCTTTGCAAGACCGGATTCGATACTCATGTAGGAATTCTCACGAACCTGCATATAGTACAGGAAAATCTGCAGTGCGCCTTCGGGATCGGCGTCCATATCCATCGCCTTTAACTCTTCCATCATCTGCTTGTTGACCTGCTCGATCGTCTGACCTCTGGTCGCACCGGATTTTAAGATATTGGCGAGCGCTTTTTCCCGATGATAATAGTAGTAGAGATATTCATTCGGCAAAAATCCGATCATCCGCAACAAATCGGGATCAAACATGGAAAATTCCTGAATGCTCTTTAAAAATGCGTCGTCCGCAAGGAGCCTGGGCAGAATCTCCTCGTCCCTGATCTTCACGCTGCGAATCCAGGAAAGATGATTTAATCCGAAGAATTCCACATACAGGTCTTTTTCATCCACGCCGAGCTTTGCTGCCATACGGAATTTTGTGCTGCTGGGCGCATCGCAGATGCCGATCACCTTTTCATAGCCTGCGCTCTTTAACGCCTGTGTCACCAGACCGGACGGGTTCGTGAAATTGAAAATCCATGCGTTCGGTGCAATTTCATTAATCAGCCTGCAGTACTCCAGCAAAATCGGAATCGTGCGCACTGCCATCGAAAATCCACCGACACCGGTCGTTTCCTGTCCGATTACACCTGCGTTTAATGCGATTGTTTCATCCATAACACGGGAATGGTCGCCGCCGACGCGCAGCGTTGTTACCACATAATCCGCGTCCTGCAATACCTTACGCACATCCGCAGATTCCGTTACAATCAGATCCTTGTGATTTCTGTTTACCACATGGCGGCACAGCTTTGTGATGATCTGCTGTTTCTCCTGATTGATGTCATAGAGCGCTACCTCGTCAATATGAAGTGCCTTGTATCTTGCCAGCAGGCCGTTGATAAAAATGACGGTTCTGACGCCTGCTCCCCCGATGACTGCGATTTTCATTTTGTTTCCTCTCCTTTCTTTTTTCCCATAAATTCCTTCAGTCCCTCTTTGTCCGGAAATCCGGTGTTGCCGCCGTACGCTGTCACGTTTAACGCGCCGCAGGCATTGCCGCAGGCCAGACATTCTTCCAGACCTTTTCCGGTCAGAAATCCGTATACGAAGCCCGCATTAAACGAATCCCCTGCGCCAGTCGTATCCACAGCCTTTACCCGGTACGCCGGGAGAAAGACCTCTTTTCCGTTTTCGATTGCAAGAGAACCGCTGCTGCCAAGCTTGATGACCACCCTGTCACAATCCTTCGCAAACTCCCGTGCCGCTTCCTGTGCGGTCTTCGTCCTGCCATAGTGAATCGCTTCCGTCTCGTTCATGAACAGCACGTCGATATACGGAAACAGCTCCTTGATCTGAGGATTCCATTCCCCGGTTGAATCCCAGCCCAGATCGAACGAGACAGTCGCTTCTGTCTCTGCTTTGACGCGTTTTAATAAAGAAAGATACGCCGCGTGGTTTTTGCTTCCCTCATAGCCTGTCATATGGATATGCGAAGCGTTTTTCACGCCCTCGATATCCACCTTGTCGATGGAAATTCCCGCGTTCGTGCCGCGATACGTCAGAAACGACCGATCCTTTTCATTGGTAAAACTGATCGAAATACCGGTTTTTTCCGTCCTGCTCGTCCCAAGCAGACTGTCGTCGACATTTTTTGCGGCAAATTCTTTGCGGATCAGCTCCCCGTAACAGTCGTCCCCGACCTCTCCCTGAAATACCGGATGCAGACCGAGCTTTCCAATGCCGAGCGCAAACAGCGCCGCGCCGCCGCCTACATAGGTATCCATAACCGGCACTTCATCCTCCTGCCCGGGCTTTGGCAGACTGGAAACGCCCGGAACAACAAGGTCTATATTTACATCGCCGTAAACATAGACGTCCCATTTTTTTCCCTTCATAGTCCCCTCCATCTTTCGTTTTTTCATTCTTTTTCAGCATACCATAAAGTCCGTAGGAAATCAAAATACGATCCTCACAGAGTGGTTTTATCGTGTCATGCGATAAAAAAGACATGCGCCAAATCCCGGGCATGTCTTTTCCGATTTCATCAACTACGCAGCGACGCAATTTAGAGATGTATTTATCCCTTTATTCTCATTCCTTTACTGCCCCGATCATGGAACCCTGTGCAAAATATTTCTGAATAAACGGATATACACACAGAATCGGTACGGTAGTTACAACGACTGCCGCCATTTTCAGCGAATCAGAGGTTGTCGTTGCCGCGTTCTGAGCCAGCGCCTGAGCGACTGTCTCTACGTTCTGCTGTGCGTTCATCGCTTTGGTCAACATGTTCTGCAGCACGGTCTGTACCGGCCACTTCGAAGTATCGCTCATGTAGAACGCACCGGAAAACCAGTCGTTCCAGTGGTTGACTGCCGTATAAAGCCCGACAACCGCGATAACCGGCTTGCTTAGCGGCATCATGATTTTAGTATAGATTTTGAAAAATCCGCAGCCATCCAGCTTCGCCGATTCTTCCAGGCTGTCCGGAATTCCCTCAAAGAAGGTTCTCACCATCAGCAGGTAGGTTACGCTCACCAAACTCGGTACAACGTAAACCCAGAAAGAATTGAGCAGATGCAGGTTTTTGTACTGGATATATTTCGGAATCATCCCACCGTCAAATAGCATGGTGAATGTAATCAGCATCGTAAGGACGGTTCTGCCCGGCAGATCCTTCTGCTTGAGTGCATAACCCGCAAGGGTTGTCACCATAAGGCTTAAGAATGTACCGATAACAGTTCTCGCAATACTGATTCCATATGCTCCCATAATACTGCCGTCTTTGAATACTTCGCGGAAATTATCCAGCGTAAGCTGTCTGGGCCAGAACCAGATTCCGCCCCGCGCCGCATCTTTTCCATCGTTAAAAGACAAAACCAGAACATTCAGACACGGAAGCAAAATCGCCAGACACAGCAGAATAATAATCAGATAAATAATTGCCTGCAAGATCTGTTCTCCCGCGTTTCTTTTTATTTTGTTTTCCCGCCTGACCTCGATCTGCTTCATAGCGTCTGTCTCCTTTTTGCCTGCAGGCTGTAAAACCTGCAGGCGCTTTTGATTCTAATTCCTTTTTAGTCGTAGAAGTTTACCGCATCCGGATCTTCCTTATAGATATTTGCAACATAGTCTTCAAACTGTTCTACGCCTGCAGCCTTTAACTGTGCACGGAAAGATTCGATAATTGTCTTTACTTCTGCGTCATCCTTTGCAAAGAAGCACTGTGTCAGCACCTCATCCCAGTTTAACAGATCCATCTGGGTCTTTACTGCTGCCAGTTCGTCTGCGGACATGTAAGCAGTTGCATTTAAGCCGGGAACCAGCTTTTTCTCTCTCGGATACTCTGTTGCCAGTTCTACGCTTCTTGCATAAGTTGTGCCTGCTGCTGCACCGGGACGGGACTCACCGAAGTTCTTGGTATTATCTGTGTTGGTAACACAGAAGGAGAAGAAGCAGTTACCGATACCGCCAAATGCAGCGCCGATCTGGTTGATCATGTAATCTGTATCGTTGTTGTTTACTTTTTCCAGAGCTTCATCGGTCAGAACAGGATTGCCGTCTACCATGTTGTAGCTGACGCCTTCTACACCGTACTGTGCCAGAAGCTGTCCGTCATAGGTGCTCAGCCAGTCGAAGAACTTGAAGATTTCTTCCGGGTTTTCTGCATCTGCAGAAATCGCCATACAGCCGTTTGCGGTCTTGCCGTGGGTTACCTTCTTGTTATCGCCGGAGATATCGTTTAACGGTCCAAGCGGAATCCAGTCATCGTTTCCATAAATGATATCCTGATAGTTATGTACGTCTGCAATGATTGCAGAGTTGTGGTTTCTGGAAACTTCTTCTGCACGTGTGGAATCCATGGTGAAGAACTCAGGGTTCATCAGACCCTCGTTTAACAGTTTTCTGACATAGTCGATTTCATCATAGATGGAATCTTTTTCCGCCTCATGTCTGACATTGCCGTCCTCGTCGATGTTGTAATCATCGCTGACACCCCATTTTAAGCCAGGGCAGATGTACTCAATAGTGTCCATAGAGCCGCCCCAGTATTTCGGCCCGAGCGGGTAAACATCGTTGCCGTTGTCGTCTTTGTAACCGCCTTCTTTGATCTTAACAAGCAGGTCGTAAAAATCATCCGCTGTTCTGATCTGTGTTACGTCGATACCAAGATCATCAGCGATAGACTTCTGAATCCACAGACCGCCGACATATTCTCCCTCCGGAATCCATTCCAGAGTCTTGTCGGTTTCTGCCACATTCATCTGCCACAGATAAACGCCATCCAGATCATCCCGGAAGGTTACATTCTTGTAAGAGTCATCCGGTAAGAAGCCATCTTCATAATACTTGGAGTAAACTTCCGAGTTTTTCATATACTCGGAAACATCTGCGAACATGCCTTCTTTTGCAGCCTTTAACAAAAGCGGGAACTCCGGTCTGGTCGAGTTATCCAGATAGGAAACGATAACGTCCGGAATGGTTCCTGCAGCCAGCTGGGAGGCCATAACCTTCTGGTCACTGTCGCCAGGGGTATATTTGATATCCAGCGTGATGCCGGTCAGCTCTTTGATCTTTTTCCCAACCTCAGTGCTGGAAAAATCATCGGGAAGTGTGTTGCCGATATCATCTACATATGCCTGCACGGTGATGGTACGGTCTGCAATCCAGGTATCAGGCTTGTCAGACGTGTCCTCTGTTGCCGCATCCGAAGACGTTTTGCTGTTGCTCGTCGATGCGCTGTCTGTGCTGCTGCCGCATCCTGCCAAGCTGCCAACTACCATGCTTCCTGCCAGACCAGCTGCGAGCAGATTTCTGATCCATCTCTTTTTCATTTGGTTTCTTCCTTTCTTCCTTTTTATGTATCCTGTTTACCACAGGCTTACTTCCGTCATCTTTTTACAGATCTTGTTGCACGCTACAACCAGTACCAGTCCAACCAGCCCCTGTATCAGACCAATTGCCGTCGCATAACCGAACTGTCCTCCCTGCAAGCCGACACGCAGAACGTAAATATCCAATGTATCTGCAATCGACATGTTGCCGGGTGTACGCAGCAGCCATACCTGATCGACACCGGAGGAAAGCAGTCCGCCGATTCCCATAATGAACAGGATACCGATCGTTCCTCTGATTCCTGGCAATGTGATGTGCCACATTTTCTTGAGCTTTCCGCAACCATCCATTTCAGCGGCTTCGTAAAGCGTCGGGTCCACGCTGCTGATTGCAGCCAGATACATGATGGAATCCCATCCGATGTTTTTCCACAGATCCATGGAAAACAAAATCCGGTAAAAATACTTTGCATCCATCAAAAAGAATGTGCTTCCGTCTCCGCCCAGCGCTGCAATCGCCTGGTTTAAGATACCAGTATTCGGTGCCAGAATTTTCTGAAGCATCGTCACGATGATAACCGATGATAAAAAGTGCGGCAGATAGGTAATCGTCTGAGAAATTTTCTTGAACTTCATGTTGCGCAGCTCATTTAACAAAAGTGCCAGAATGATTGCGAACGGAAATTCCAGAATGCACTTGATAATACCGATCGCAAGCGTGTTGCGGATCAGTCGTCCTGCATCGTAGCTCTTGAAGAACGTTTTGAAATAATCAAAACCAACCCACGGGCTTCCCCAGATTCCCTTCTTAAAGGAATAATCCTTAAATGCCAGAACGGAACCAGCCATCGGCACATAGCAGATCAGTGCGTAGTAGACGATACATGGAAGCAGCATGACATACAACGGCCAGTACCGCATCAGTCGTACTCCGATTGACGCATTCCCGGACGTTTTCCCTTTTCGGGATGCCAGGCTCTTTGTTTTCACAGGTTTCTTCACCTCCCGTCATCTGATGAAATTATTATAAAAATTGTATAAATTTCCGACAATGGACATTTCCACACTGTACAATGGACATTTCCACGATTTAGGGTCACGCCCATCGAAGCTCCATCTGCCAGATGAAGTGCGCTTTCTTCATCTGGTACTTCTCTGCCAGCTCCGGTCCGCAGCTGGCAGAACCGACGCCGCTGACCATATCATTAAAGTACACCGTCAGGAAATCCGACTTTTCCAGCTCGAACGCGTGCTTCTTTCTCTCCAGCTCCTCCCGCGTGTATTCGGAGATGCCAAATTCAAACGGCTGCGCCCCACGGGAGGTGAAACCGACGTCAGGCATCTGCTCCAGGTGCACCCACCGCGTTCCGAAATGGTTTCCATTTTCCTGCGGCTTCAGATAATCCTCGTGCATTTCCTCTACTGTCTGCGTGAACACGTCAAGTCTGCTGCCGCGGTGCTTGTCACAGTAGCTCTCCTGCGGACCATAGCCATAATAGGAAACCTGATTCCAGCTTCTGTCCACACCAAAGCGCAGTCCAAACCGCGGTAAAAACGGAAAGGTCTGGTCGATTCCGCCCTCGACATACCAGCCGAGGCTTCCGTCGTTTCCGATCTTCCACTCTACATTTCCTTCAAAAAATTTCTGTCTGGAAACGCCAGCCATCGAAAAATGCATCCGCACACTCCAGCCATCCTGACGCTGCCATGCGCTGCTTTCATATACCCGTACCATCGCATGATGCAGCTGGGCTTCCTTCCATTTTTCCGAAATATTGCCGTCGTTGTCCGTCGGCGCGCGGTAAATATCAAACACCATCGGCTGTTTTAAATACTCTGTCCCGTCTTTTATAAAAGAAACAACCGTACCCGTCCGTTTGGAGACGCGGCAGGTAAAATGCTCTGCGGCGAAGCAGTATTCTGTCTCCGTTTCCGTACAGGAGATCAGGGACAGCGCGACGGATTCCGCGAGCGAAAGCTCCTGTGTGACAGCATCAGCGTTCGCCGCAAGGACTATCTGGTCGAAGCCCAGCAGATGTCCCGCTTTGGTCAGCGGCGCGTCTTTTTTCTGAATCAGCTCTATGGTCAGGACAGTTTCGTCTGCGCCGGTCACTGTCTGCAGCGGCGGGATCATCACCCGCATCGTTCGATGCGGCGGCAGATGAAACTCAGAAATCATCCCCTCTTCCAGCACATTTTCTTCCTGCTTCCAGAGATAGTGAATTTCAAGCGCATCCTCTGCGTCTGTAAAGTCCAGCATGTTTCGAAGCTCCAGCGCGCCTGTCCGGCGGTCATAACCGGTCACACGCACCGGACGCAGGACATTTTTTAATTCCAGCAGTCCCGTATGTGATCTGCGGTCCGGATACACCAGCCCGTCCATACAGAAATTTTTATCGTTCGGATAATCCCCGAAATCTCCTCCGTACAGAAATTTTTCTTTTCCATCCGGCGTTTTTCCAGCATAAACTGCATGGTCACACCATTCCCAGATAAACGCACCGCAGTAATTTTCGTACTGATACAGCTGCGCGAAATTTTCTTCCAGATCCCCTGGGCCGTTGCCCATCGCATGACAGCATTCGCAGTGCAGAAACGGCTTTTTATTTTCCCCGTTTTCACAATAATTCTGAATCCAGTCAAGCGGCGCATACATCCGGCTCGTCACATCCAGCACGGATAAATCCTGCTTCTGCCAGTCCTGCCAGGTACAGCCTTCATAATGAATCAGCCGCGTTGGATCATAAGCCTTCACCCATTTTGCCGCTTCGATCATATTCGGACCATATCCACTCTCATTGCCCAGGGACCAGAATAAAATGCACGTCCGGTTCTTGTCACGGATCACATTTTTCTGTACCCGGTCCAGAATCGCTTTCGCAAACCCGGATGCTTTCGCAATCTGGGAAACCCAGTCTTTATCCTCCTCCGAGTACACCTCGCCGCAGCCGTGCGATTCCATATCGGACTCGCTGATCAGATAAAATCCATACTCGTCGCAAAGTTCGGAAAACCACGGTGCATTCGGATAATGACTCGTCCGGATCGCATTGACATTGTGCTCCTTCATCAGCCGCAGATCGGTCAGCGCATCCTCCTTCGTGACCGCCGCCCCATGATACGGGTTACTGTCATGCCGGTTGACGCCCTTTAGCTTCACCAATGTTCCATTGATCAACAGCTTTCTGTCAACGATTTCGACCGTCCGGATTCCGATTTTCTGCACGATTTTTTCCCGCTCTGTTTCCAGTTCCAGCGTATAAAGATACGGCTCCTCCGCATTCCACAAAACTGGCTGTTCTACCGTAAAACAAATGGATTCCCCGGCCTGTTCCCCGATCACCCTGTCCCCGTCCTTTAAGGTCGCCTTTACTGTGCAGATGCCGCTTTTTTCCGTTCTGACGCAGATTTTTCCGACCGCTTCTTCATACGATGTGCGAATGGTGAAATCCCGGATATGATCTTTGGGACGGCGCAGCAGATAGACATCTCGGAAAATCCCGGACATACGCAGCTTGTCCTGATCCTCGCAGTATGTCCCGTCGCACCATTTTAAAACGAGCACATACATCTCATTTTCGCCATCCGACAGATACTCCGTGACGTCAAACTCTGACGTCGCATGGGAAACCTGACTGTAGCCCACAAACGCCTTGTTGATCCACACATAAAAGCACGAATCCACCCCTTCAAAATCCAGGTACACGCGCTCGTCTTTTTTCAGATTTTCTGCCGCAAAGGTTCTGCGATACAGGCCGCACGGATTGTCGAACGGGACATATGGCGGATCGTACGGAATCGGATAAAACAGATTTACATACTGATGGCGATCGTATCCGTGAAACTGCCAGCAGGACGGAACCGGGATTTTATCCATTTTTTTCGGATCAAATTCCGAACGCAGAAAGTCCTCCGCCTCTGCAACCGACGGAAAATACTGAAAACTCCAGACTCCGTTTAACAGAATCTGCTCGGAATTTCCAGCTGCATCGCACGGCAGATAATAACATCTGTCCGGCTCTGTATTGACGTGCAAAATTTCTGTATTTTCATAAAAACGTTCCAGTCTCATCGATACCCCTCCTGATTCCAACTCTTCTCATGTTCGCATTTTATCAGGTTCTTTTTGGTCAGAAAATGCACAATTCTACTCCTGCGACTGGACATTTCACAGATCCCTTGACTTTTCCGGAAATTCTCTATACGCTAAAGAAAAGCCGGGTTCAAACTTCTGTCAAACCCGGACAGATTATTCAGAATTTCAAGGGGAGGTTTTATAAAAAAGAATATGGTACAGAATCCTTATCAGAACGCGCTTTTGCCGGCTCCGGTCGGCGGCGGTTATTCCGACCCGGACTATTGGATCTGGTGCGGCTCCGTCGTACAGGGGGAAGACGGAGCCTATCACATGTTTGCGTCCCGTTGGCCGAAAGATCTCGGCTTTGGTGCAAACTGGCTGTTTAACTGCGAAATCGTCCGGGCTTCCAGCAAAAATCCGGAAGGTCCCTATACCTTTCAGGAGGTCGTGCTCGGACGCCGGGGACGCACTTTTTTTGACGGCATGAACGTGCACAATCCGTACATCCGCAAATGGAACCAAACCTACTACCTTTATTATATGGGAACGACCTTCGGCGGTCCGATTCCCGGTCCCGGTGACGAGGTGGACAGCTCGCGTTTTACCGAGGTCTGGAACCGCAAACGGATCGGTCTTGCAACCGCACCGTCTGTTTTTGGTCCATGGACGCGGTGCGATGAGCCGCTGATTTCTCCCAGAGACTGCTCCCACTGGGATTGCACGGCGACGACCAATCCGGCAGTCGCAATCCAGCCCGACGGAACGACCTACATGCTCTACAAATCGCGTTCCTTCGCAGACGGTCCGTTAAAAATCGGTGTCGCAAAAGCGCCCCGCCCGGATGGTCCGTTTGAACGGATTTTGGACGACCCGATTTTTAATTTCGAGGACCCGAACATCCATCTGGAAGATCCGTACCTGTGGTACGAGGACGGAAAATTCCGCCTGCTGATCAAAGACGACTTCAAAAACGGAGGTCCCGGCATCAGCGGCATCTGGGGTGCAGGCCTGTACGCTGAAAGCGCCGACTGCATTCACTGGGAATTCGCCGAAAATCCTGTCGTTTACTCCCGCCACGTTATCTGGTCCGATGGCAGGCAGACCGATCAGGCAAACTGCGAACGCCCTTACTTTTTGCTTGATGAAAATAACCATCCCACGCATCTGTTTCTGGCAACCGGGGAAGGTCCTGCGCCCTACCAGTTTTCCAGAACCTGGAACATGGTGATTCCGCTGCGCTAGGCGCCGAGCTGACACGCTTCCACATCTGTCTTGGAAGCGTCTGACTGCAACTATACATTTTGGAGAGGAACGTATGACAACCGATCAGAATTATCAACAAATTTACCGCGTCGGCGGCATGCTGGACGCAGGCTTTGTAGGACAGATCACCTACACCATCAGTCTCGATCAGGTCTATGACGAGCTGGACATTCATTTTAGCTTTGACAAGCGGCTCTACAGTGAAAGCGACGTTACGCCTGAGCTCATTGACAGACTTCAGACGCTCTGCACTGCAAAATATGACGCCCCGACCTATCCCGTCGAGGAGTTCAGGCAGACCATTCTGCACGAAATGAAAACAGAAATTCACACAATGGCAGAATTAAACGACAATTTCATCGGCTGCATCCACCGCCAACTGACGGACCGCCACATGTTATACACAAAAGAATTCACAAGCGACGGCTGTCTGGCACAGGACACCTTTTCCGGCGTTTTAAAAGTGACCGTCCTTGTTTTCAACGTGCTGCTGGACAACACGCAGTACACGCTGACCGTTTCCGGACATCCGGTCGGACAGGGTGTAATCGCACCGAACTTTAATCTAATGGATACGGTAAAGACTGCAGCGGGAAATGCGGGGGCTTCGAATGCTGCCGGGAGCGCTGACAACTCGTGCGACGCTGAGAGTGCTCCTGCCTCCGCTGTTGCCACGGCTGGCAGTTCGGGCGTCTCCGGCGCTGGCTCTGCTGCCACGGCTGGCGATTCGAGCACAACTGGCAGTTCTTCTGCTGGTAATACCGTCACTGCATCCACCCGCTTCAAACGCCTTGAGCTGCACAACCACACGGTCGAATCCGACGGCAGCTTAACCTGTCAGGAGCTGACGGAATATCTGGCAGCCGACCATGTCGATGCCTTCGCCATCACCGACCACAACACCACCTCCGGTCAGAAAAAGATCGAACAGCTGCTGGAAGAAAAGCATTATCCGATCAGCCTGATCCGCGGCATGGAATATACGACTTATTTCGGGCATATCCTCTGCTTAAACCTCTCAAAATATGTTCCCTGGAACTCGATCGACCAGCACCGTCCCGAGCTGTTGTTCGAAGCTGCCCGCGAAAAAGGCGCGCTCGTCGGCATCGCGCATCCGTTTTCCTATGGCGATCCTTTTGCCCGCGGCTGCCGCTTTGAAATGACCATCTCGGACTACTCAAAGGTTGACTTTATCGAGATTTTCAACAATCCGGAATCGCTCCACGAAGTAAACGAACGCGGCACGAATCTCTGGATGTCCCTGATTTTTTCAGGCTATCAAATCACCGCGACCAGCGGCATGGACTTACACAACCGTGCGAAGCTGGCAGGCTGCTATGCAACCTACATCGAAGGCAAAAGCGGCGACAACATCGCTTCCGAGCTCGATACCGCCATTCACACGCACCGCACCTGGGTTTCCAAAGGCGCTCTGCTGCTGACGGAGGTTCTCCCAGAAACAAACGAATTGCTTCTGACGTTTACAGATGCCCACAAGACCGGATTTGCTGTTCCAAAAACAGCTCAGGTCGTTTTAAAAGGAAAAGACAAAACATTCACAACGAGCGTTTCCCTCGACAAACCGGTACGCGTTTCCCTCAACCAGCTCTCCGGAACCGATCCGATCATTCCGCTGCTGTACGAAGCTGCCTCGGATTCCTGCGTCAACGCTGCCGCAGCTTCGACATCCTGCAGCAATACTGCGGATGCCAGCTCTGCTGCCGGGCAGCTGAAAGAAATCGACGCGCTTCCTGCAATCGAAGGACTGCTCTGCGTCAGCCCGGTTCTTTACAGGGATTGAGGTTCTTTGGAAAACAGCTTTTGAAACGCTGCCTTACGCTGCGACAGCGACATTTCAAAAACGCCCGCTTATTCTGTGAAAAACACAGCGTAAGCGGGCGCTCTCTATTTTCGTCTGATTTTCACCGGATCGGACGGTTTTAGGATCTGACAATTCGCCCCTCATTGCGCAGGTATGCAACGTATTGGCGGTCATGTATTTGAGCCATCGCTTTCCTGCAGGCGCTGTCAATTACGAATTCCGTTCCAGAATTCTTTTATAGCTTCGATACATCAGATAAACCCCTGCCGTGCAGTCCAAAACAAGCATCACAATCCCAAAGCCTAACGAAATCAGGCAGCAGATTCCGGAAAGCATAAATGCGAACGCGCACTTTTGATACAGCATCCCCATTTCCAGATTGTAAGCCGTGACATCTTTTACCTTCGATTTTAACGTTTTATCTCCACTCCAGAAAGTGATAGGCTCTTTGCTGTTTTTTTCAAAGATCCCGATAATCAAAAACGGAACCGCGCATAAAAGACACGATATCAGTCCGACGATTTTTTCTGCCATAATAAAACCCGCCTTCTATTGTCTTGGATTGAAGCCGTTATGCAAGCATGTTGACTCACTTGCGCTCATTATATCTCAGTTTGGAAAGAAAGACAATTCCACACCATGGATTCATCAAGCAACCAGGAAAGTTTTTCTTCATCCCTGATATTTCTTCGCCTGCACACGGAACATTTTCGCATATGTTCCGTCCTGTTTCATCAGTTCTTCATGGCTGCCCTGTTCCGTGATTTTTCCTCCATCGAACAGATAAATTCGATCCGCCATTCTTGTCGTTGAAAGTCGGTGTGAAATAAAGATTACCGTGCGGTCTTTTGCCGCCGCTTCAATCGTTTTGTTGAGTTCATATTCCGCAATCGGGTCGAGCGCGCTGGATGGTTCATCCAAAATCAGGATGTCGCTGTTTTTGGCAAAAGCGCGCGCAATCGCGATTTTCTGTCCCTCTCCACCGGAAAGATTGATGCCCTTTTCGTCAAATTCCCGCGTCAGCTCCGTATCCGCCTTTTGGGGCAGTTTCTGGTATTTTTCGGAAAAACCGGCAGCCGTAAGTGCACTCTCTACCGCCTCTTTTTGCGCATCCGTATAAGTACCGCCCATCACATTTTCTCCGATGGTCGCCGCAAAAATTTTATAGTCCTGAAATACGCTTCCGATGTGCGCCCGAAAGGATGAAATATCATAATTCCGGATATCTGTTCCGTTATAAAAAATCGCCCCATCCGTCACATCATACAGCCGCATCAAAAGCTTCGTTAGCGTCGTTTTCCCTGCGCCGTTGTAACCGACAATCGCGATCTTTTCCCCTTTTCGAACCGTAAAAGAAACGTCCGAAAGTACCTGTTTGGGGTTCTTTTCGGGGAACGGATAGGTAAACGAAACGTGCCTTAATTCCAACGATTTGAAGGCTTCCGCTTTTTCTGTTCCGTTTAAAATCTGCGGTTTCTGCGTCACGAATGTACGGAATTTTTCCGCATAGATGCTGTGTTCCTGGAACTGCGCCAAAAATCCGATCAACTGGTTTACCCGCATGAACAGCTTCCACGTCGCACTGATTCCGACCGAAAAATCGCCGAGCGTAAAGGCTACATCCGTCAGATACCGCCACATCAGATAGCCCAAGAGTCCGACGTTAAACAGTACGCTCGTAATCAGCTCCGACGCCAGCGAAATTCCGATTAATTTCGGAGCATATTTTTTTGCACAAGCAATTTTTTCCTCCGCAGTCTGCTCATAATCCTCCTGCAAAAGTGCTCCCATATTTCCCATCCGCAGTTCTTTTGCGTATTCATTTTGATAGAAAACCCGCGTAAAATAATCCAGCTTCCGGGTGATCGGGTTCATTTCCTTCGCCTTTGCATAACGGATCTGGTTTGCTTTTGTCCGGACAAAAAATCCCAGCACGGAAGACGCTAAAACAACCAGCGCCGCCATCCAGTCAATCGCCGCAAAAACCGCTCCCATTCCGACCAGCGTAATCACACAACTGCAAAGGCTGCACACGTCTGTCAAAACCTTCACCGCACGGGTATCGGACTCTCGGATTGCCCAGATGAAATCGTTGTAAAACTCTGTGTTGTCGTAGGACGCAAGATCCAACTGAAGCGCTTTTTCATACAGCTTCGTCTGCATCCTTTCATGGAGCTTTAAATTTGCGTTCGGGCGGTACACATTTGCCAGCCATTTCCCGTAAAGCGTCAACACCATGCGGTACCCGATCATGCAAAAAGTGACCGCCAGAACCTGTCGGTAATCCGCTCCTTTTTCCAATGCGTCGAACAGATATTTTACATACAGCATTCCGACGAGAATATCCCAGGCCGAATTTCCAATCACCAATAAAAGCTCTAATGCCAGATATCCCGGCGTATATTTTCGCACATATTTC
>ERZ779762.352-NODE-352-length-29739-cov-3.718636_pt1 | contig 29739 bp, 24 predicted proteins | sample MGYA00511887_ERZ779762 | MGnify/ENA primary metagenome ERZ779762 (study PRJEB29588, sample SAMEA2163052) | human gut metagenome | biome: human gut; feature: human-associated habitat; material: faeces | place: Denmark | collected 2008/2010 ...
TTTTTACTTGTAGTGATTTTTTCATCATTTAAATACTTTTTGTCGTTATCTGTAATTGACGACTCTGATGGAGTGCCATCCTGTGTAGTGTATGTAGTATCATCGCTGTTTGAATCAGTTCCGGGGGCCGCAGCCTGACCATTGGTTGCATCCGACTGGTAACTCGACTCACTGTCCAAAAGGCCTGTATCGGTCTGTCCATCAGGCAGAGTGTAATTTTTCTGGGCTGTTTCAGTCTTACTGAAATCTATGTCCAGATTCATGCCAACTTCAATATTCGAGAAAATATTTGAGCTCTCTAAGGTCTTTTTGACTTCATTTTTCACCTGCTCTTCTAGCTTTTGCTTATAAGAAAGCTGTGATGTTGCAAGACCTGCCGAGGTATCTGAATCTCCGCCCGAGTAAAGTACATTGGCCTTTTTGTCGATGATAGTAATGCCCTTTGTGGTATCGTTTCCAAGAGCTGTTGCAACAAGACGTGCTATTGCGTAGGCCTGATCATCTGTAATCGAATCCTTAAGTCCAAGGGTGACAGCCGCAGTTGCCTCCTCTTTCGATTTAAGAATGGTACCATCCTTGTCAGGCATTGTGATATCAACGCTTGCTTCATTTACGTATGACTGTTTTTCCAGATGATCCTTAAGCTTATCCTCCAGATACACCTGATACTTTTTCTGCTTATCAGCCTCGGTTGTTGAGAAGCTGCCGTCTGTGACATTGTCTATCGAGTACGCCTGCGCAGGGATGCCGTTATCACCCAGTGCCATAATGGCATTTACCTCATCTGATTTATTGACAAAAAACACAAGCTTGCTGTCCACCTCATAGCTTATATTGTTATCTTCAAGTACTCCCTTGAAATGTCAAGCATTAATTGCAAATTTTTTCCAAAAATTTTTAGTGCGTATTTTACCATAAATATGCACTTTCATATACACCATATTTGTTTTTGTCCCACGACTCCTAATCCGCCTGTAACAGCCGGATTTTTTTTATGATATTTAATTCTCCATGGTTAAATGATAAGTCTCATTTCTTCCTCATACAGCTCCTGTGATGACCTTCCGCCAAACATTGGTCTCGGATAATTATTAAGCCAGTCCTCTACCTTCTGTATGTCTTTTTTAGTCTTTCTGTCAAAGTTCGTTCCCTTTGGTATGTGCCTCCTTATCATCCTGTTCTGATTCTCGTTTGAGCCTCGCTCAGCACTGCAGTAAGGATGGCAGTAATAAACTTCTGTACGTTTCTTTCCTTTTTTATCTTTTTTCTCAATCCCCTCACAGTCGGCAAATTCAGTTCCATTGTCTACTGTTATTGTTTTAAATATATCAGAGAAAAGCCTGCCAAACTTGCGTTCAAGGCTGTTTATACACTTCACCACTGATGCAGCTGTGTGATCCTTTACCTTGAATATCTTCTCATACCTCGTTTTACGCTCAGTCAATACAACAAGTGCATTCTTTGACTTTCCCTGCTGTCCCATAACAGAGTCCATCTCCCAATGTCCGAATTCCTCACGCGTATCGATATCAACCGGTCTATGTTCAATGCTTGTTCCTGCAGCGGCTCTCTTTGCTTTTCTATGTATCTTATGGTAGCTTTTTCTTTTCCTCTTTATAGCCAGATTGTCTGCTGTCACCCTCATGAATATGCCGTCATATATGTACTTGTACAAGGTCTGCTTTGTTATAGTCACGCTGAAATTAAGGTTTTTCCTTTTTATATCCAAAAGCGCTGCTTCCGGACTATATCCATCATCTGCTATCTTCTCTTCAATATAATTGGCAAGTTCAATGTCTTTGCCTATCTTAAGGACAGGTCCTTTTGCCTTAAGGTTTTCCTGGTATTTTTCTTCTGCTATGTCTGCACTGTACCTTTCTGTCTCTGTCCAGTCAGAATTCCTGTGCATGTATCTTCCACGCTTCAGTTCCCTGTATATCGTGCTAACATTCACCCTCAGCGTATCAGCCATATCCTTCGCCTTTTCCCCGCTGAGATACATCTTCTCAATTTTACGGCGGTCAGTTATTGTCAGCTGCCTGAAAATTCTTCCCATAGTTTTGATGCCTCCTTTGCATTTTTGTGTTAGAAGTATACCTTAAACCTCATAGTATTCCTATATGCATACTACACAATATTATCTGTTTGGTATATTTCATAAGTTACAAAAATAATATATCATCATAATTCCACGGCATCCGGTAAATGTTACACTCTGATGGACATATGCAGATTACACAGTCATGTTCCCATCATGCACTGTTATCACAAACATATAAAGAGTAATTATTGTATATTTTGCACAAAAATAAGGTGCAGGACTGTTTCACCCTGCACCTTATAAATTCTAAAGCCCCGGTTTATTTAGCACCATGCTGATATTTTTACTTCGTATTACTCCAAGCAGCTTCTCTGTATCTGCCGGGCGCGCATCTGTATAGAACTGCAGATAACGCTGCCCTCAGTCTCCGAAGCTTTTCCCTGGAACTTCTTAAAACACTTGCTATTGTGTCAAACTGTGATAAAATAAGAATGTCTTTACAAGTGGAGCGGACTTGTAAAAGGTGCTGTTTACCAATTCCGAACAGCTACGGATTGAAAAAATAATATTTTAAATAATGCTTTTCGAGCATTAAAAAAGAGGGGTTTTAATCCCCTCTTTTATCATAAAACAATTTCACAAGTAAGCGCCTTTATACGCTTCTCCATTTCGTAAAAGTCACAAGTTTCATTTTCTTTGTAATCCGGCATCAACTTGTAATCCTCAAATTCTTTTGTCTGTTCATTCCACTCTCCTCCAGTGGAAAAGGCTAAATCACCATTTTTAAGCACTGCTAAATGGTCAATTTCAAGCTGCGACTCAACCAATTTTTGGATATATACGGAAACCGGTTCACCGCTTGGCAACTTATAATTGTCTCCTGTAATTTTCCATTGGCTGCGCAACTTTATAATTTTTTTAAAATCATTTCTTTTCATTTTCACGCCTCCAATTAATTCTTTTCTGACATGGTGCAAACATCTTTATAACTCTCCGGCTTACCACTAATTGCAGCATTGTCAGGATAAGCGTACATGCATGAGCTACACCAGCCACCCAATTTGCAATTTTTACTTGCTACGGAGCAAGTATTAAACTTATCTGTTTTGTCCTCTCCTCCTAAATTATTTTAAAATAATGGAAACAACACCATGATTTGGCCCCTGCTTCCAGCTCTCAACCTCTTCATTTAAATAATTCGGATGCACTTTTTCGTCTAAAAAATCGCCATACTCAAAGCTTGTATGCTCTTTGTGAACATTGTTATACACTAAAACAGGTGTACATTTTTCTGGACAATATACTTTCTCTAAAACGTTTTTAACTGTCATAATATTTCTCCTTTCGGTGCTACCTCTTTAATCTGTAATTATAATATCACTATTCTTTGCATTTGTCAACACTAAAATTAGTGCTAAAAATATTTTATTTTTTCTTCATCCGTTGGGGCAATTTCTATTATATAATGCATATAGTATTTAATGTATCTAGTGTTATACTTTTACCATTCCTTATATTGGACATAGTAGCTTGGCTCAATATTTTCTCTTTTCTTATTCTAGTACTTGTGTAGCCTCTGTTAGATAGCTCTTTGAGTACATCAATTTTGTATTTAATCAATGTTTTTCAATCCTCTTTTCTATATTATATTTTTATTCTCTTATGATACTTTAAAACGTTTTTAAAGTCAACTAATAAAAATATTTTATTTTCACTAATTTTAGTGTTGACATACACCAATATTAGTGCTATTATAATGTCAAGTTAATAAGCAATTGATTTTTTAAAGGCAAAATGATATACTATTAATAATTTCTACTAGTGTAGATTAAAAAATCTCTTTGCTTATTAAACTTATTTTAAAAACGGAGGGATATATAATGAAATTTGTTGAATTATCGGAGCAAGAAAGAAAAGCAGTAAAAGAAGCATTAGAATACATAGGCTACTTTGACGTAGCAGAAAGCCCAGAAATGCTTCAAGAGTGGCTTGATGATGATACTATTAGCATCGGCACCGGTAGAAGTGGACGCGATGCCGTGTGGATTATTACAGAGTCGCACGAGTCGGCAGTCTATATTGATACGCTAGAGCCTTTAAGCCAGGAAGAAATTACAAAAGAATTTCTTTAAAAAGGGGGAAAAATGCAAAAAGTTAAAAAAGCAGCCGCACAGCTAGACAGCCGGGCGGCTGTCTCTGTATTGAATAATTTAAAAAATAATCAAATTGTGATTGAAAACTACGAAATTTTTTGCGAGCTTTACGAAAAAGCAATTATTTGCAAGGACTGTAGTCTTGCGCCGCTCTTTTCTGACGGCTCGCTCATTGTAAAACAAAAAATTAATGATGATTGTATTGACCTTATAATTAATTTTTCCGTGAATTTCACCGAAAAAGGCTCTGTTTTGGCAGATTTAGAATGCTTAAGGCTAGATTTTTTTGCCCAAAATGGGTTCAGTGAAGATGATACAGCGCCGACAATTAAGGCGATTGAAAATAGACAACAGCAATTTAAATATATTGGTAAAATAAAAATCGAATATAGTCTGGAATTAGATAATATCATAGAGTGGGAAAACTCTTTAACTAGCGTTCTAGTGCGTCGCGGATATGCGAACCCAATCGAATATCTAAATGCACAAAGCGACGTTGAAGAGATTCGCGCGAATCTAAAGGCTTGTATAGATTTATTTAAAGGGCTATTGATTTGCGCGGATTATCTGCTCAAGCACCCGGAAGAGAAGCACAAAGAAAGACACACAAGAAGCCACAATGGGAACAATCCAAGCAACAAGAGTTTTCAAAAGCAGACTGATAGTGTTCAGGTTATTTCTTTGAATTCTTTACGATTTAAAACAGCTAATAAAAAAATAGCAAATGTGCTAAAAAGCAAAAAAATCCACCGAATAGCAGAAGGCTGGAGCGTCCGGGGACATTACAGGCATTATAAGAGCGGGAAAGTAATTTTTATTGAAAGCTTTGAAAAAGGTAAAAACCGCAGTCAAGCATCACAGAAAAAAACAAAATATCAGCTTTAGAGCAGTAAAGTGCCTGTCTTTTCACAAGCACTCTTCCGCTCTTTGAACTGCTTGAGCGTGAGCGCGTTCCCTTGGTGGCCGCGCTCATTTTTATATCTCCAATAAAAACAAATTGTTTATTTGTTACGACATAACTATAAATTCTAAAGCCCCGGTTTATTCTGTTTTACATCCTGTTTATTTTCCATGGTTTTTGCCCTTTGGAATATCTCTGAGGTTGTCTGTCCCGTCAGATCAGCCCACCGGCCCATGCACTCATTATAATGTTCAAGTGCCTCTGTCACATTATCAGATTTATAAGATGCATACAGATATGGCGGCTGTGGAACTCCGTCCTTGAATACCTGCATGACTATCTGCTGACGGATAAGCAGTGGACCGGTTCTCATGTGCTCCATGCCGTTCAGCTCATTCTGAAAGCGTGCAAATATCTTGTCATTTCCATTTTCAATTGTAAAACACTGCGCCCTTATATATTTACCGACTATAATGGGATTATCAATATTCAGTTTTGTGTTTTTAATGGCAAAACGTACACCATCCCTGTTTTTCTCAGCAAAGTAATTAGGCATCAATGTAATAACATCCGCACTGCTGTACATGGGTTCTTCATCTTCCTGCATTTCAGCAGCATCTTCCACTCCATCAATGCCTTTGTTTTCATCCTTGCTTGTTTTTGGCTTATGTATCTGACCTACATATGTAATTGCCTTGTCAAGATATGACATTTTAATTTCATCTGGATCATTTTCAACGTAATTTTCACGAACGCTCCTCAGGTACTGTAAATACTCTTCCCTGTCTTCAGTTCCCGAATATATCCCATCCAGGCGTTTTCTGTCAACAGCAACTCCTGCCATATTTAATGTCTGCATTACATCATCTTCAGTCGGACTTAACACCAGACTTTCAGGATACGCTTCAATAAGCTTTTCAACGGCCGCCTTTACAGTCTCATTATCCCTCATGGCCGGATAAGAATTCAGTGATGGCACATCTATTATTTTTCCCATTACAATATCTACCTGCTCATCTTCAATACTGTCCGTTCCACTAACATGGTAATTAATTCCGATTGCTGGGATTCCGTGAAGTCTTGCCGGGTCAATCTGATTAAATTTTTCCATTGCTTCCTCAATAGTTGAAATATTGTCAATGTAAGTTCCTATGCCGTGGAACTCGCTGCTTTCTGCAACAGTGAATGTAATGACTGCATTGACAGTCTTTTTTTCAGCCTCTTCGGCTTTCTTCTGTTCTTCCTGAATTGCCTGCATATTCACCTCTTCCTGTGCCTTAATGATTTTATCATATTCCAATAACACCCTATCCTCTATTTTCCGCTGTATCGCAGCTGTAACACCATACACGGTATCCCGGTACTGTCCCTGTGTCTGATACTGTGGCATCTGTACAAACCGTCCCTTTCTGCCTTCCTTTATTACTATGCCGTTAACTGTCATTCCATACATTTTGACCGATGCAATGCCTAATTTCTGCACTACAGAGTCTGTTTTCTGGTTAAGCGGCGTAATTCTGACATCATCTATATTTACATCCGGTACACTTTCTGCAAAAAGCTTTTCTTTTGTGACATCAAGTACCACTCTGTCTATCTCATTCCTGACCTCCCTGTCATGCGGATATACCACCCCTGAATACTTGTCTCCATCTTTTCTCTGAGGATAAGATACAAACATCATTTCTTTACCGGACTTATCGTCAAACCATTTTCTGACTGAGACTGGAAATTTAAAAATCCCTTCTATTTCTACCCATCCGGTAGCAACGGTAGATGTGTTCTTAATTGAATCAAAATCCACCCTCATATTAGCCTTTATGTTCATTATCTGTCATCTCCATTCCTTTTATTATCAATTACATAAGCCCTTCTTAAATTGTCCATGTCATCTATAGGTGCAAGAAAAATATTTATCATCTGCTCTTCATTCAGGCCGTCATCCATCGCATTTGAAATTATTTCTTTTTCTATTTCCTTCAGTTTGTCCCAATATCTGCCACACAGGTCTGCAAATGTATCTCCTGTCCATCCCGTCTTGTCTGTTTCTTCAGCCTTCTTAATAAGCTCTTCCGTATCAACATCATGAAGAAGTGCAAGACCTTTTATCTGCTCCACTTCCTCCTCTGACTCTTTTACGGCCTGCCTGTATAGCTCTGCTATCTCATCCACAGACCTTTTTCTGGCTGAATCAAATGACAGGTATAAAAGGTCACGCTCATCAACCTCGCATGAATATATGGTTCTGTCAGTCTTTGCCATGACCTTCAGCCGTTCAATTTCTTCCCTATCTGTAACGAAATCCAGACATTTATCTCGGGAAAGGGTTATATACCTGAAATTCTTTGCATCATATATGGTACGCACCGGATGTTCGTAGTCACCAAGCGCCATAGCAGCACTGTATCTGTCTTTCAGCCAGTCAGCTGCCGTAAAACCGTATTCCGGCTTGTCAAAAGGTATTGCCTTGGTATCATATATCGGCGGTCTCGACTCTAAAAAAATAATGCACTCTGTCGGCGGCATTCTTCTTACCTGCCCTGGTGTCATCAGCTTTAATTCCGCTTTTGAATATGACAAATCCGAACTTGAATTAACCCCGAATGACATTCTGTCATCTTTTTTGTCGGCCGTTGCATTGCCCAGTGTTTCGGAAATGTACTCATGCGTACTCTTAGCCTGTGGGCCGGAACCCAGAAATACAAATGCCGCCATGTTGTCCATCATGATTTCCCACTTGTCGTTCGGATAGATTGCCTTGGCCTGTGCTATGGACTGCAGTATCGGCACCATGCTGATATTTCGGCTTCGTATTACTCCAAGCAGCTTCTCTGTATCTGCCGGGCGCGCACCTGCATAGAACTCATCCATCCATACCTGTACTTCATACGGCAGTGGCCCTTTGATTTCATCGTCTGACAGACGGATAAGTGTATCAAACATCTGCGTATAAAACATGGATGTTATCCATGTGTATGTATTAACATTATCCGGCATAACGAGAAATACAACAGTTGGCTGCTGTCCTATTGTGCGGATATCAATGTCGTTTCCGGAAAATATTCTTTTTACCTCAGCTGTCTCGCATATATTAAGCATTGCAGAAATCATAAGCGAAACGCTGCCCTCAGTCTCCGAAGCTTTTCCCTGGAACTTCTTAAATGCCCTTACCGGAGGATAGTTTGCATCATGCTCTGATTCACACTTTTCCATAAGGTCAGCCAGCGCATTTGACTCTTCCCCTGTAATATCTGTTGTTTTGACATTTTCCATTGCAAGAAGGCTGATTACGTCATTGAACGTTGCTTTCCTGTTGTTATCCCTTGCATCCAGCCACGCATAATAAAACACAGCCTGCATCTTTAAATCCACCGCGTCATCCCAGAACGGGTCAGCAGCGGAGTTTTCTTTTGCTGGTCTGACAGCATCATGCCAGCTTTTTATAATTCTCAGCATGTCCGCTTCTGTCTGAATCCACTCAAACGGATTGTACCTGTCCGACTGCTCCGGGTTTTTGAAGTTAAGCGAGTATATCTGATAACCATTTTTTTCAAAAATTTTTCCAAGCTTTCTCTGTGTGTCTCCTTTTACATCAAGGACCACATAGCTTGAACCCATCTGTAGCAGATTCTGATGCATTATAGATGTTGTTTTGAATGAGCCTGATGAACCGACAATCATCATGTTGTTGTTTGAAAGCTTTCCCCTTATGCTTACCTTTACATTTTCTGACAGTATCCTGTTATATTTATCGTCACTGTCTTTAAGCTCCCTGCTTGCCTTTACCGGGTCAAGCCAATCTTCGTCACCATGTTCCATCTCGCTGTGGAAGTTTCTGTAATGAATCATGTAATAATTCACAAAGAAAAACCATGCTATGAAGCCTATCCCCACCCAAGCTGGCGATTTGCTGTTTGCTGCTTTAATCGGATGTGTAAATGCCCACAAAAGCTGCGCATTGTAGTCACCTTTCAGCTCTTTAGGTGCCACATACACTCCCGATATCAGGTATCCTAGTATCAGGAATACTATAAGCATCAGAGCAAATGCGAGCCATGGTGTTTTCTTCTTTACATATCTTGTTCCGTAATTTGCCATATTTCCTCCAATAAATCTAATGTGCCGGATTCCGGTACCTTGGATTAAAATATTATACCTTCGGGTTTAATATCTTACTGTTAACATTCGGAGCTTTCGGCCTGAGATTCTTTGCATATGCCATGTTCCTTGTGACATTCTCATACTGCTTATGAATATTCTCATAGCTTGCAGTTTTTACATTTCCATTCTCTGCAACCATCGAGGGCTTGTTTTTGGGAATAAATCCCACATAAGTTCTGCCCTCATCTGCCACAAATACATTTTCAACCGGAAGTATGAGATGCTTTTCATTTTCTCCGTATGTGCCCGGGATACGTGATACAAAATACCCTTTTTCACGCATCTTTTTTGATACAGACGTGAAAGCCATATTATCAACCAGCGTCTCCCTGTTTATCGTGACCATTTCATAGTTGCCGTCTTTCTTAAGTCTTGCGAACTCCTCACTGTCGTCCTTCTGCATTACATTTACTTTAGGCCCGGGCACTTCATGCTCCTCAAATTCACTGTTTACTTTCTGATATTCCAAAGAAGCATTGTTTATATACTCATCTTCATTTACCGCTGCCGTGTCCATATATGATTCATTATCCATTTCATATATGTTTCCGGGCTGTTTTTCCTGTTTCAGCATATCCTCCCGGTACATTTTTATCCATATTTCAAACTTGTTTCTGTCTGCGTTTGCAACTGCTATCTGGCTGTTGTCATTTCCTACCTTAAGGTCGGGAAGAATCGAATAATTCATTTTCAGTGCATTAAAGTCACGACAGGCATCCTCAAGTTCTTTTCCCTCAAACGGAAGATTAAAAATTGTATAATTTCCTTCAGTGAAATTTTTTAGATCAGTAATTTCTTTTTTTCCACCGGACATCTGTACCCTTATATGAGATGCAAACCATGACTTGAATATCTGGTCATCCTTATTCATTACTGCAATCTGTATTGTTCCGCTTTCACCATCTACCTTTGGCAGTACACAGCATTGCTTTAATCCTTTTCCCTTAAGCTGTTCAACCGGCGAATCAGCATCTATGCGCGCCTTTAGAATACTGATGTCATTCTGTATCTGCTTCTTTTCGTCTTTTCCGGATACGCTCTGCAGCTTAAGCTTAAGGGTCTCGAGCTGTTTTAAATCATTTACATGCTCTGTGGAAACCGGTATGCTGTATATCGTGTATTTTCCCTCAGACAGCTTTGCAAACGCAGCCAGGTCATCTCTTGATTTTATGGAAAGATATCCTTTATATGCGAGCCTTGCCACAAACTGAAGCAGTTTAATCTGCAGCATGTTTGCTGCATATACCATCTGCGAAATACTGCCTGAACTGTTTCTGACACTCATCATCATATGTTCAAATTCTCTGTCCGTATCCATTTAACTTTCCTCCACATCCTTGTTTCTGTTTTTTTTCTTCATGCGCCTTATTTTTTCCATCATATCGACAGAAATACCCGGGTGTATGAATTCCTCCATCTCTGCCGGTGTCATCCCCTCCTCAGCCAGGCTTAGCACATAGCTAATCTGCTCTGACTTATATCCTTCCTCTTTCAGAAGACTTATATATTCCGCTATGTCATTTTTCTGTCTGCGTTTTAGTCTCTTACGTTTAAATGATGCTGTTTTTTCTTCTTCATGCTTTACATCAGCTGTGGCCGTTTGCGGTGCTCCTGCATACGGCATGGTCACCGCTCCCTGTGGCGGCTTTATGTCGACAAACATATCACTGAGTTCACCTGTTTTCTTTTCTACTTCCATAATGCTCTCACCCAGCGTATTAATCTTTGCCTGTACCGCATCCGCAAGCTTCGACATGTCCTTAAGTGTATTGTTGCCTTTGCCTATTATCACTCCGCATGCTTTCTGATATCTTATTTTTCTCAGGTAGCCTGCAATATCAGTCTTTCTGTTATCAATTACCTCCTGAACATCCTTGACGGATATCTTGTCACATGCACACAGGTAAATTTCCCTTAACACATTTAAATTTGTTCCATTCTGCAGTGCAATATTCGTATAATCTGCACTCATGAAGTTTTCACCCTTCAAGAGTTCCATCAGGCAGTTAATTGCCTTGTCATTTTCCATTTTTATCACCTCTCCTTCAGGTACCGGAATCCGGCACCTTTAAAGGCACATGAAATGTTTTCCATATGCCTTGCACCTCTCATATTTTTCTTTGATGTAATTTCAGCTTTATTTCATTTGTCTCTATTCTGTCACTTCTCAGATTAATATCAGCGACTCTGTCCGCATATTTAAGCTGCGACTGGGGCATTGAACCCTTCTCATAAAAAGAATAAATCTCATCACTTCCTGCCGCTGCAATTATGTGGTCATACAATGGAATGCCAAGAAGCTCACCTGCCTTTGACATAACATCTGTCACATGTATATCCTCAAGCGAAGGCTGTGATGAGCCGCCTGGATGGTTGTGAAGAATTATAAAGCCATTGGCATTTGACAGTATTACCGTCTTCATTATTTCCCTGGGTGATGCAATTGCTTTGTCGATTGCACCCATTGAGCATATGCACATGTTTATCGGCTTAAGCTTTGCATTAAGACATATGACACACATTACTTCACGGTCGTATTCCCTTAATATGTCTGATACAAATCCTACAACCTGTTCCGGTCTTTTAAGCTGTTTATCAGATATAAGTGTTTTTTCCTTCACCAGACGTATGCCAACCTGGTCTAATACATATACTGTATCACTCATTTTTCTCCTTTCCTGCCAGTCCTATCTGCATTATAAAATCTTCATTCTCATCCATTTGTTCAAGTTCCTTTAGTATTTTTCTCTTTAACATAAACATTTCAAGGCTTTCCTGTTTGATTTTTTCCATATTTTCCTCCTGCGTACCGGAATCCGGTACCTTTATATTTTTATGGTGCCGGATTCCGGCACCCTCATCATATTTTTATATATTTCTCTTTAATATCATTTCTCTGCTGTTTGTTTTGTGGGGCATTCTGTGGTGTTTCTTTTCTGTCTGCATCAAGCTGGGCATTTAAAAAAGACAGTCTTTTCAGTTTTTCTGAAAGAATGTCTTCTTTGTCAAATTCTTTTATTACCTCTGTTTTGGCTGTCTCAAGCTTCGCGCATGTATCTGCAAGAGCTTCTTCTGCCTCTGTGAGTGTCCTGTCAAATGAGACCATGCAATTGTTAAGCCTTGTTATCATGCCATGCGGATCAGATGATATCTCTAATATATGCTCCATTTTTCCCTGCAGGTAAACACGGAAACCGTTTTCAAATACATCAAATCTGCCATATAAATCAAATCCGCAGTATCTGCCGACTTTCTCCCTGTCAATGCTTTTAGCGTCCTTTACAGCCGCTATCAGTGCTGCTCCTCCGTCTTTCTTGTCAGTATATGTCATGCCATTTACAGTTATTGCAAACTCTTCATCGCTTTTCATCTGATTGGCACCGCGTGTAATTATGTCCTGCCTCAGTCCCTCAATTTTTTCTTCAAGCTTTGCTATCCTGACCGGGTACTCCTTATTAATTGCATCCTCAAGCCTGTATTTCTGGCTTTTGAAATTTGCTTTCAGAAGTTTCAGCTTTGCAACTTCTGTATCGAGTGTCATTTTTTCCTTAATGTATGGATTTCCAGTGGCAAGTGCCTTTACCTCTGCATATGACAGTGCAGCTTCATCCACATCGTCGCAGGAACGTACCGGAGACTTGCTTGTCATTATCTGCCCGATAAACTTCTGCTTGTTCTCTATAAGCTGCCACGAATACGAATCAAATGTATTTTCCGTTACATACCTGAATATTTTCACCCGCTCATTCCTGTTGCCCTGGCGGAGTATTCTTCCCTCCTGCTGTTCTATGTCAGATGGTCTCCACGGCACATCTATGTGGTGGAGTGCTATGAGCCTTGTCTGCACATTGGTGCCGGCTCCCATCTTTGCTGTTGAACCTAACAGAAAACGTACCTGGCCGCTTCTTACCTTTGAAAACAGCTCAGCTTTCTGTTTTTTTGTGTTGGCATCATGTATAAAGGCAATTTCCTTATCCGGCACCCCCTTGGCAATCAGCTTGTCCTTAATGGCATGGTACACGTCAAAACCTCCGTCACTGCGCGGTGTTGAAGCATCACAGAAAATAAGCTGCGTTGATTTGTCTTCCACTGTCTCCTTCCATATGTCATATGCCCTTGCAGCACATGCATTCACTTTTGAATTCTCATTGTCAGGCAGATCCGGATTTATGAGCCGCTGGTCAATGGCACATTTGCGTCCATCGCTCGTTACCTTGAGCATATTGTCGATGCTTGAATCAACCCCTCCTTTTCTTATGTTCTCTGCCCTGTCCCCAAGCGATTTAACTATATCCTGATGAAACACACTCGGCTTTAAAACCACATTCTCGTAATCACATTCAGGTACAGGAAGTTTAAGCATGTCAGCTGTCTGTATATCTGCACTCTCTTTAAAAAGGGATATAAGCTCTGGCAAATTAAAAAACTTTGCAAATCTTGTCTTTGCACGGTATCCTGTGCCCTCGGGAGCAAGTTCTATTGCTGTCTGTGTCTCTCCGAATGTTGAAGCCCAGGCGTCAAAATTTTCAAAGCCAAGCTCCTTTAACCGGCCCGCCTGCAGGTAACGCATATTGGTATAAAGCTCAGTCATGGAGTTTGATATAGGTGTGCCTGTTGCAAATGTTATGCCGCGGCCGCCTGTTATCTCATCAATATATCTGCATTTTCCGTACATATCCGATGCCTTCTGTGAATCATTCTGTGAGATTCCCGCAACATTTCTCATTTTGGTAAACAAAAACAGGTTCTTAAATTCCTGGCTCTCATCAACAAACAGCCTGTCAACTCCAAGCTGTTCAAATGTAACTGCATTATCCTTTCTTCCTGCATCATTAAGCTTAGCAAGCCTTACCTCCAGATTTTTCTTTGTCTTTTCCATCTGCTTAATTGTGAAATGCTCGCCGTTTGATGCCTTAGCCTCTCTTATCGACTCAGTAATCTCATCTATCTGTTCCTGCATAAGTCTCTTCTGTCTTTCATCTGACAATGGTATTTTAGCAAACTGGGTGTGTCCTATGATAACTGCATCATAATCACCTGTTGCTATCCTCGCGCAGAAACGTTTTCTGCGTGCCGGCTCAAAATCCTTTTCAGTTGCAGCAAGAATATTTGCCCCCGGATACAGACGCAAAAAATCCCCTGCCCACTGTTCTGTCAGATGGTTTGGAACAACAAAAAGCGACTTGTGGCACAGTCCCAGCCTCTTCGATTCCATCGCAGAAGCAATCATCTCAAAGGTCTTTCCCGCGCCCACACAGTGTGCAAGCAGCGTATTGTCTCCATACAAGACATGTGCTACTGCATTCAGCTGGTGAGGCTTCAGCTCCACATCAGGTGTCATTCCCGGAAACTTGAGATGTGATCCATCATACGTTCTCGGTCTTGATGAGTTGAATAGCTCATTGTATTTTTTTACAAGCACCTCCCTTCTTTCCGGATCGCTGAATATCCAGTCCTTGAACGCCTCCTTTAGTGCATCCTGTTTCTGCGATGCAAGCATTGTCTGCTCCCTGTTTATTACACGCTTTTCGCTGCCGTCAGGCTGAAGTATCCTGTCATAGACTTTTACATCCTTAAGGTTCAGCGTATTTTCAAGTATCTGATAAGCATTAATTCTGCTGGTTCCATATGTGCCTGTGACAAGTGGATTGTATGAATCTGCATTCTTTCCTTTTATGTTCCATTCACAGTTTATCGGTGCAAACTTTACTGCCACCCACTCCCTTGAAAACAGTCTCTGTGGTGTATGCAGCACATCCTTCATGAACTGCTCTATATACTCTGCGTTAATCCATGTAGCCCCAAGCCTCACTTCTATCTCTGATGCTGTAAGAGGTTTTGGCATTGCCTTCTTAAGATATTCCACATTATCGGAATACGATGCATCCCCCTGTAATGCTTTTTCTGCAGAAATCAGTTTCTTTCTTATGTTTCCGGAAAGATATTCCTCTGAAGTCTGCCAGGTACCGGATTCCGGCACCTTAAAAATAATGCCCTTAAGGTCACTTATTATTTCCTCCCGGCTTTTCCCGGTAAGCCCTTCCATATATTCAAGGTCAACAGCTGCTTTTTCTCCCATCGAAACGGACAGTGCCTCAACAGATGTATCCACATGTGTAACAGGGACAGCCTTTCTGATGGTTCTTTTGGTAAACATGTCCGCTTTGCCCGCAACCTTTCCGTCATCATCGGTTTCCTCAAGTGATGATATAAGGCTGTAGCCTGCGTCTTCCCTGAACGCGGTCTGGTTGGTCCTGGAATTTAAGTACCCGAACTTTTTAACGAAGCTGTCATAAACACTGTTGAGCCTTGCCTGTGATGCCCTGATTTCTTCATCGGACGCATCATCAAGCTGTAATTCAATAAGCTCTGACACGCTGTCCCGCACATCAATCAGGCCTTTCATGCGCTCAGCTGTTTTTTCCGGAATGTCCTGTGGACGCATTATTGAATTTTCCCTGTAATATATTTTTCCATTTACTGAACAGTAGGAGAAATTTTTAACTCCTGCCTCTGCAGGTATGCTTTCATCCTCAAGTTCTTCATCAGATATTTCAGTATCATCAATGGAAATTTCACCATGTATCATCTGTACAGCCTGCCTGAGCCTGTCTGCCAGTGAAGTGCCGGATTCCGGTACGCAGGCACTCTCCATTCCATGCGGACCGCTTACCATTTCCATTTTGCCAAGCACCATGTGCGGATTGTTAATGAAATAGCTGTTCATCTCTATTCCATTTTCATCTGTGTCCAGATGTATCCAGTCTTCATCCGTATCTATGTACATATCCCTCTTCTTCAGAAAAATAATGTCTGATGTAACAGATGTTCCGGCATTTTTAAACGCATCGTTTGGAAGTCTTATTGCACCAAGCAGCTGCGTCCTCTGGGCTATATACCTTCTGACTGAAGGATTAGCCTTGTCCATGGTACCCTTGCTTGTGATAAAAGCTATCACTCCGCCCGGACGCACCTTGTCGATTGTCTTTGCAAAGAAATAATCATGGATATAGAAATTGTGTTTGTCATAAGCATTATCCAAAACCTTGTACTGACCGAACGGCACGTTTCCTATGGCCACATCAAAAAAATCATTCTGAAAATCTGTCTTTTCATAGCCATTGACTTCAATGTGCGCATCAGGATATATAAGCTGCGCCATCTTTCCTGTTACCGGGTCAAGCTCAACTCCGTATAGTCTTGATGCACTCATATCTGCCGGCAGTCTTGAGAAGAAATTGCCTATTCCCATTGACGGTTCAAGAATATTGCCTTTTGTAAAGCCCAGGTTGTTAAGCACCTTATACATCGCATCAATGACAGATTTATCCGTAAAATGTGCATTAAGTGTGCTCGCCCTTGCGCTGTCATATTCAGTGGTTGTCAGCAGACTTTTTAATATGCCGTATTCTTCTGACCATGAAGCATTTTCAGCATCAAATATTTCCGGTATTCCTCCCCATCCAAGATATGCGGACATGATTGTCCTCTCATCGGCTGTTGCAGGACGTTTTTCATTTTCTATCTGCTTGAGAATTTTGAGTGCTGAAATGTTACGCTGTGCTTTCTGCCTCTTGGTAAGTGTGGATGCATCAGCTTCTGCCAAAACTAAAAGAGCAGTGTAATCAGCTGCTCTTTCGGTAAAATCTTCATTATTCTGTTGTTCTACATTATCCGGATGTTCAGCCTCTGTTTCATCTAATGCCTCCGGCTGAGTATCATTTTCCGTCTTATCCGGATCTATATTTATAAAATCTGTAAAGCTGAGCTGCTCTGGTGCCTCGGATTTATGTTTATCCGTGGACTGCTCCTGCATTTCTGTTGTTTGAGAAATATTATCTGATTCCTCAGCTTCCGGAATAATATCATTATTCTGTCTGTCACGGCTTTTGTACTCACCGGTTAGTATAAGGGTTCCGATTTCCTGTTCAACGCTGCTCCATGACAGTGTGCCTTCTGCTTCGCCCTGCTCATCACGCCACTGGAAACGTATGCCCTGAGAACCATATGTGTCATATCCATGAAGCCCCATGCCGTCAACCGGCCAGCTCGCCCCGCCAAGTCCGTATTCCTTTTTGATAAGTGCTGTTCTTTTACCAGCCTCCATCTCATTCTGGAAAATCTGTACGACTCTGTCAAAGCCTCCTTCAAAGCCGGTTCCACGGAGCATGACCTGTCTTATATAGTCATGAGGTATATAATCAGCTTTCCGCGGATTCAGATAGCCGTATTTATCTACCTTTATGCGCTGCTCATCCTCTGTCGGCAGCTCTGGCATGAAATACAGTCCGGTGCCGGATTCCGGTACATACTCATCCTCATCGGTACCAGATTCCGGTACAATTTCATTTTCTACAAAGTGTAAATCACTGTATCCCTCACTATTTCTTCTGCCCTGTTCTGGATGCTGTTCATCATTCGTATCCATTTCAGCTGGTCCTGCATCTTCAGCTGCTCTGTCACTCCTTCCTGTTTTTTCATCTGCGGCACGATTCTGTCCATCTCGTCCTGTGCTCTCTTCTGTACCTTTAGGCAGTGTTCCTGAAGTTCCCCGAACATTAGCATCGTATCGAACTTCGCCCTGTAATTCTTTTTGAGCCAGGTCCTGTGCATAAGTCCGAATTTCGTCAGCGGCTCCTGTGGTTCCTTGTTCGGTATAAGGTTCGGTATCTCGTAGTCCCCTGCTTTGATGTATTCGAGTTCCATATGTTTTATCCTCCCTCTCCGTACTTTTACGCTTTAAAGCATTATAGTCCACATTGGGGTCCCTGTCAATACCATGCACCCTGTCATAGGTTAAAACTGCAATTCCAACTTCACGCAGTGCCTGCTGTGCTGCATCCGTCATGCGTGAGGAAAGCTCACAGAAATCACTTTCAGGCAAGTCTTTTATAAATGACATATCATAATCAGAAAAACCGCCTGTCGATAAGCCCATTCTTTCCTTTATCATCCGGTTAAGGCCGTACCTGAAAAAAAACCTGACGTTTCTGCGGTACTCATCCATCTTGTATTTTTCTTCATCAAGTTCACTTAAAGGACTGTTTTCAGACGAATACTTTTCTTGTGCAATATCAGCTGCATACTCATCAGCCAGATATTCCACAAGATAATCCATTGTATGTTCTATAGATGGCTCCTTTGTGTCATATTTATCAGTCTGCGGCTGTAATCCATATACTTTTAACAGACGATTCTGTATCGTTTCCGTGTGATATGGTTTTCGTATCCATAGTCTCGGCAGATGTCCTCCCATTTTAGGGACAACACTGGTTACATCCCATACATACTTAAGTTTTCTGCTGTTGCTTTCATCAATAAGGGCAATGCCGCGGTTGCCTTTCTTAATCCAGCAGCCCATTTTAGAGTTCCATATGCTCATTGTAGCGCATGCAACAGCATCAGGCCGCTGTGCATATATGAGAATCTGATCCATGAAACGGTACCTGTACACACGTGATGCATGTTCAAGAAAATCGTTCCAGGCATTTAAGTCTTGTCTGATGCGCGACTGTGTTTCATGAGCCAGCGCTTTAACTTCATATAGCTTCATTGGCTTTCACCTCGGATAAATGCTAGATTTCAGGTTTTATATTTTTTTCATAAGAAATATTTTTTGATTCCTGTGGAATAATATCAAGCTTATTACGCGTTACCATTTCTATTGAGTTCTCTTTCCTGTCGTACATATACACCTGGTTGGAGAGCCTTTCAGACGGACTGACAACATCCATGTTTGTCTGCTCTATGAAAGCCGAAAGGTCATCACAGTCTGGCACCAGCCTTGCATCCATGGCAAGCACTTCATGCGTGCTTGACGGAATGATAATCAGATTTCCTTCCACCTGGTCGGACAGTTCCTTAAATACCTCTGTGTTAAGCAATACTGTTGCACCATTATTTGAAGTATTCTGAACGATCCACGGATATCCGTCAGACAGTCTGCTTACATTCCCTCCTAATAAGTCTGAAATCTGCTCATCGATCATTCCCCTGTCTTTAAGCTGGCCATACACATAATCAAACAAGTTGGTTACATTCACTTCAAAAAGTCTGGCCATATTTTTTTCAGCCGTATCAAAAAGTTCCTGCTCTGACATTCCAAGCGCAGCTGCAATTTCATTATTTACCATAATCGTTTTTGACAGACCGTCATGATCCGACAGACATATGTTATATGAAACAGTCAGGTCGTTCAGCTGTCTTGTCGGGCACCCTGCCAGTCTTTGTGCATTAGCTTTCGCGTTTGAAATTTCATAAATGATATTTGGTCTGAATCCCTCATCCAAGACATCCTGATATTCATTCTCCGGTGCTTCATCATATGCCAGCAGTACAATGTCTGCAGCATTTTTTGTAACAAGTTCAATATCCTCTGACAGTTTGTAGTCCTCATACAGCTGTGTCAGATTAATTACGGGACACACATTTGTATCTTCTTTTCTTACTACAAGTCCGTCATAATCCATGCCATTTACTTTTTTCACGCGCTGCAAATGAAGTTCTGAATTCTGAAACTCCGGTGGCAGATAGTCAAGTACCGCATTTTCCACAACATCCTTAAAAATTTCATATTTCATCATTATTTTTCATCCTCCTTTATCTCAGTCTCTGCAGTCTTTTTCAGATATGCAATCATCCTGTCCGTCTCATGTTCATCAGTCCTGTGCTGCATCTCCATCAGATAAATTTTTTCGTTCATGTTCCATTCTCCTTTAAATTTTTATATATTTTTGTTAAACGTTCCGGATTCCGGTACGTGGGTAACCTTTTTCGTTTTTCTGCCGGTAAACTCCTGTTCAGTCTTTTTAATTCTTCTTAACATGCGCAGTTCCTTTCCAAGTTCCTTTATCTCTTGTGAAAGTCTTTCCATATCTTTTTTTGAAATATCATCATCCGGCAGATATTCCTTGAGCTGTTCATATTCATCCTGAAGGGCTTCAAAAGCTTCATCACTGATATCAGGATTCTTCAATTCGTTTTCTATCTGCTCTTTTCTGTCAAGCTGTTTTTTTTGTCCACTGTCCAATGCCTCTGAAGCATCCTTTTTATTCCACTTTTCCCTTTTAAGTGAATTTATCATTTCTTCAAGCCTGTTTTCCCGGTCCTGTATGTTATTCATGGTTTTTAAACTGTTCTTTTTAATGTATGAGCACTCATCGAGAAGCCTGTCTATGGCCATAATGTCTCTTCTTACCCCTTTCGTTACTGCATACGGATTAGGCAGTCTGTAAAAGCTTACAGCCTGATAAAGCCTTCGGTATGTGCCCGTGTTTTTGTATATTTCGTCAATGGATGCAAGCTTCTCTTTTTTCTCAAGATTTTCAGCAATTTCTTCATACATCCTGCTTCCGCTTTTCTGCTTTATGCGTTTTGCTATATCCTCAGGAGAATATCCGGATGGCATGTTATAGCTTCTTCTTCTGTGTTTTTTTCCGGCATCGTCCGTGTATGTGTATGTAAAATAAGTCGTGTTCTTCTTCTTTGACTTTCCGGCTCTTACTGAATATCCTGCAATCTTCATATGCTCCATGAACTCCGGCAGTGTATCAGAATGTTTTAATGCCAGGTCAATGTCTGCTCTTATCACATGTGTCCAGTTCATTCTGCCGTTTTTCTTTTCATTCCATTCTGCATATGAGAGCCCTTTCTTTTTATTCTCTTCAAATTTCAGCGGCTTAAGACCATGCTCCATGCATATTTCATCTGTAACCGGCTGTATATATCTTTCCCAGTCACCATTTTCATATCTGTATTTGTAGCCGTCAGTTCTGCTTACAGAATTAAATATAAGGTGCGAATGGATATGCTTTTTGTCAGTGTGTATTGCAAAAACATAATCATAGTTTTCGCCAAGATACTTTTTTGCAAACTCTTTTGTAATTTTATAAGCTTCATCCGCATCTGTTTCCCCCGGCTCGAACGAAATTACAAAATGATATCCCTGCCTGCCATGCAGCTTTCCATACAGTTCTTTTGTGTCCAGAAATGTCTTTATGATATCTTCACTGTCATATCCCGCATTGCCGCCGACATATAAGCCGTCACACGTTTTTGCTTCGTTATTTTTTTCATCAAGAATATATTTCACAGCATTGGCCAGATGTCTGTGCGGCACCGTTGGTGCCTCCTTCATGTGCATAAGCTTTGTAACCGCCAAGTCTGTTTGCCTCCCATCCATGTGCAAAAAGAACGTACCGGATTCCGGTACGTTCAATAAAAAAAGAATCTAAGATGCTTTATCTTAAATTCTTTTTGCTACAACGTAAATGTCAACTGTTCATTCCTCTATTTTTTCCGTGAGCTTTTCCAGCTTGACGTTTAATTCTTTCATGAGCTCAACAACATATTCTGCATCACGCATATCGCCGATATTACTGTTAAGCCTGTGTGCTATCTGATTGATGTTCACTCCGATTTTTCTGACCTGATAGTTAAGGTCTTTTAATTCCATGTCTACACGAACGTCTTTTTTTCCGGTCTGTGACAGAACAAGGTTCCTTATATAGGCAGACATGTCCCATCGGCCTCCATATGTGAACCGTGTTTCAGTTTTTTTCATTTCATCAATAAGAGTGTACTCCTCCTGTGTCACCCTGAAGGTTATCTTTCGGTCTTTCATTTTCACTATCCTCTAATCCTGTCAGAAGCTGTATCTTCTCCCTGAAGCTTTCAATATTATCTGCATCAACTTCACCAAGCAGGTCTCTCACTATGTCTCCGATCAGTGAATCATTTTCGCGCTTCAGACGTTCCTCTTCTTTTTTCAGTTCGTCTCTTAATCCCTTGATTTTTTCTTTGTATTTCTGTTCTGATTTCTTTTGTGCCTCTGTCGTTTTTGCAATCTCAAGCTGAAGCTTTTTTATTTTTTCGTTAGTCATTTTTCCTCCAATAAAAATGAACAGGCGGTGTTGAATCTGCCTGTCCGTTTCTTTTACAATTATATTCTACAACATGCAACTATTAATATCTACCACCACTTACTACCACCATTTTAAGTTGGCAGGTCAGGCAGATCATCATTCATGTACTCTGCCTGTTTCTGGTATTCCCTGTGGCGCCTGTACAGAGTGGCTTTTGAAACACCAAGTGACTCGGCAGCCTGTGTTACGGTCATGCCTGAGTCTATCATCCTGTAGACCTTTTCCATATCTATCCAGGTGCGGCTTTTCTTTTTTCCAAGATTCTTTCTTACTGTCATGTTATCCATCTGCACTTTCCTTCTTTCTCCTTAAGTGCTTTCGTTCCTCCTCCATCCTCCTGTATAGGGTGCGCGGTGATACCTTCAGTCTTGACGCTATCTGCCTGTTGGGCAGTCCCTGTCTATACAGAATAAGATACTGATCCATGTCAATTTCTTTTCTTGGTCTGTGCGGATACTCCTTTTGTTTTTTTTCGTTCACAAAAACCACCTCCGGCTCACGATTTTTTTCCAGTCTGTTCATATTTTTTACTTGATTTGCCCCTTGATTTTTTCTAGTCAGGCTGTTGGGGTAAGCCTCTGTTTCTGTTATGTGTCAGAATTGTCTCACTATGTTTCAGCATCATTTCACTGACATATCACAGGTGTCTCTTTTATGTTTCAAATGCGTTGAAAATATATTCCAAATGCGTATAATTACATTTCTTTTTTATCTCACATGTTGCATACATGTATCACATTCGTTTCAAAACATGTTGTTTATGTGCGTTTTAAGTCATTTTTCGAGCAGAAACACGCTTTATTACATTCTCAACGTAGACTAATTATTTGCAAGATACGCATTCTGTCCGACAGAATGCATTTCTTGTCAAGGGCGCCGCCCCTGATACCCCGGTAAAATATTTTTTTATATCATGACATCACGCTTTTCATCCAGCCATTTAAAAAATCCTGACATGAAATATCATCATCAGCTGAATAAAAATCGCTCCTGTACCTGTAGACAGATTCAATCAGGCTGCTCTGCACTGAAAGTATTTCTTTTTGTTCTTCAGTCAGTGTGCCAATGAATTCATAGAGTTCATTTTTTATCTGCTTTCTTACTTCAATTTCATCAGAGTGTGCAAAAATATTTTCCTTGCTTGTTGCCATCATTGAAAGAAAATATCTCTGAAATTCGTTTGCAATTTTTTCTTCTAACATCATATCTTTTCTCCTGTGGTTTACTGTCCGGCTGTTGCATCCAGCGTCTGCCCGGCCTGTGGCTGCGATATGTCCTGTGTCTGTTCCGCCGACTGTCCGGCCGCTGCATCAGTGGTTTCCGGAAAGACCGCATTGGGATCATCTTCCGGTGAAACATCACGTACATCAGGTGCATTGTCCTGTTCATTCTCCGTGTTACTGCCTGAGCCGTCAGCTTTGATTTTTTTCACTTTAAGATATCCGTCTTCATCAAAATAATATTCTGTATCCGCCTCAGTTTCTTTTATTTTTTCTGTTGCATTTTCTGTCCCTGCCGTGGTTTCCCTGACTTTATTTTTTTCTGCATTATGAGTATGTTTTATAAGCATGACACCAATTACACATGCAGCTGTCACTAGCATAACAACAAGCAGGATAAAAAGTGCCCTTCGGATTTTTTCATATGGATTTTTTCTCATTATCTTCACTTCTTTCTCAGTGTAACCGGTGTGATGAATTCTTCAAGCTCGTCTGCATCAAATGCAAGCTCCCTGGTTTTTCTCTCATAACCAAGTTCACTTATGAACCTTGTAATTGACATTCCATACCATTCCTTGAATCCTAAAAATATAACCGGGAATGCAAGCGGTATTCCGAAATAACATCCGACATTCAATGCTATGTTGAACTTGAAATATACAAGTGCTGTTACACCTGCAATGATTAAAAGTGCAGCCGCAACACACAGCACTTCTTTTAATGTATAACCGAACATGAATTCATTTTTATATTCTGTGTCGGGGTCCTTGTTGATTGGTATTGTCATTAAATTATTCCTCCCTTAAAATCCAGCGTGCCGGATTCCGGTACGCTGTCAGTTATTTTCCTGTCCTGCCGCACCAGCCGCTGTATCATCCTGCGGATACTGCGGAGTTCCATAGCCGGCTATCTTTGAATATGTGATTGAATATGTATGCTCTTTTACATGGCTTCCTTTATGGTAAGGTGTCGTGCTGCTTCTTCCGCTGTTTCCTTCAATTGTTGTAAGCTTTTTAGTTTCAGGGTTATATCCTGTCACAATTCCTGTATGGCTCATTCCGTTTCCGAAAATAATAATATCCCCTGCTTTTGGCACGTATCCGCTTGCTGCATCATGATACAGGTTGTTGTTAATATACCATTGCTTTGAAGCTGCGACACTTGCAGTCTTTGGCATGATACCCTTTTCAATGAAGCCACACTTGTCTGCACAGTATGACACAAACATGGCACACCAGTTCGCATCCATCCCATACCAGTTTTTGTACCTGTATCCTCCGACTGTCTTGTCAGCATCATTAAGTTCATTCTGTGCTGCCTCTACTATCTGTGTGCAGACAGTTCCATTGTTATCACCCTGTCCTCCTGATGCATCGACAGCTGCCTGCATTGTTACCGTCAGGCTTGTAAGCATAACTGTAATACATATTATGGCTGCCATGAGAAGCATAATTAAATTGTTATTTTCTCCTGCCTGCGAAACACTGTAATCACTGACAGCCGCTGCAGTCTCATGTTTTGCCTGCTGTGTCTGTTCAGCCTGTGTCTGTGCTGTCTGCTGTTGCATTTTCTGTGAAACCTTTACTGCAGCCTGTGCAGCATTTTTTGCTGTATCAACAGCAGCTGTCACCGCAGCTGTCACCCCAAATGTTGCTGTACCGGTCAACGCTCCTGACGTTGTTCTTACAGCCGTACCGGCAGACTTTGCTGCAGTGCCGGCGGCTGTCTGCACATTCTTATTTACCATGGTCTTTGATTTAACAGTCAATATATTTTCTTTTTCTGTTTTATTTCCACGGAGATTCCTGTTTCTTTTAATGATATCAGATGACCACTGTTTCTTAGACAGTTCCTTCTGGTACATTTTGTTATATCTTTTCTTCTGCCTTCTGCTCAGGGTGCCATATAATGCTCTGCTCTCTTCTGCCAAAACGCTCTGAAGCTCAGGCATTTTTTCTTCTGAAGCATTATTATTTCTGTTTTCTTCATCATACCCGCCGTTAAACTGTACATCAAAATTTTTTACAGCATTCCCTGTTTTTTTCGCGGCCGATGCAGTAAATCCGCTCACATGTCTTATGACTGTTCCACCTGTTTTTATTGTACGCTCCGTGGTTCTTATTTTTGATTCCTGTGCCGTTATTACACGCATGTCATTTCCCCCGGTTTAAATCACAGATAAAAAGTTTCCTTTGAAATGTCAGCCTCTTCCTGTTTCTTTTTCTTTTCTGCCTGCTTATGGAAATTTGTATCAAATGATGCAAACAGCGGATTGCTCTCACTCATTCTCGCATCCATCAGATATACATTTCCACGCCATACAAGCACTCCGCAGCCTTCAGTATTTTCTTCAAGTGCCTTAAACTCTGTTGGTGAGAATTCCTGAATCTTGGCAAGATTTGCTGCATCAAGCCCACCCTGGTCAAAGAACACCTTGAACGGACAGTTTGAGAACATGTCTCTCAGCGATGGATTTTCAAGCACGTGTGTAATATTCTGGGCAGCAAGCGTAACTATGGCTCCAACCTTACGGTATGTCTCAATTGCATACAGAAGCTGTGCTGCCGTTGTTTCTTTCTCACACAGCACCTGCGCCTCATCCACAATCAGGTGGAGTGCCTGCTTTGTTTCCTGGTTTGTATCAATTCTCATTGAGAGAAAATGCATTATTGTCAGCATGCACGGCTCCCATATCTCCTGGTCAATATTTTTAAGACCGAAGCCTATAAGCCTGCTGTTCATGTCAAGGTTTGTTTCATGTGCAAACATGTCGTATACACCTGTGGTGTAATCCTCAAGTGAGTCGACTATCTCCATAATTATTCTCTTGTCTTCAGTAAACTCAGCAGTATCAATCTGTGCTTTAATTTTTTCCCTGAGCAGCGGCAGAGTCGGGTATTTTTTCTTCTTTGCATGTTTTGAGGTCTCGTTAAAATATTCCTCATACATAGTCCTTACTGCACGTCCGACATAGTTCATGTGAATTCTGGTTACAACAATATTTGTCATGATTGAGGCACAGAATGAATTAGAAAAGTTTGTCATCCTTGCAATAAATTTATTCCGGACATTGCTGTCTCCATTCTCCACATAGTCAGGAATCTCATACGGATTCATATAAATTTTGCTCTGAGGTGTAAAATCAAAATACATTCCGCCTCTCAATGAGCGTATGAATTCCATCTGTTCATTATTCGGGTCAAGTATAATCACATCATCATCTGTAAACAGCAGAGGCTGTGCTATCTCTGTCTCCTTAATGAAAAATGATTTGCCGCTTCCAGTATGTCCTACCATAAAGCCATGAGGTGCAGGAAGAAGTTTTCTGTTACCGTATATGAGATGCTTTGTCGTTTTATTGAGTCCGTATACGATTCCGTTGCTGTCATGCACATCTCCTGCATAGAACGGCTGGAAAGCTATAGCTGACGAGGTATATAAAAACCTCATATGATTTACCTGACGTCCACCTATCGGAAGGACAGTGTTTAATGCCTTAAGCTGCCTGTGGTAATATGGTTCAAGCTCATAAGAGCTTCCCTTTGCCTTCTGTTTTAAAATATCCACCCTCTGTGTCAGCTCCTCAAGTGAATCTGCATACACCAGCACCAGAAGCCCGAGAAAAACTCCCTCCTCATCATTCTCATCAAGCTGATCCATGTCATCTTCCAGGCTCGTCTTCTTTTTGGTCAGGCTGTAGCTTGTAGTTGCTCCAAACTGCTTATTATTGTAATTTCTTGTACGCTCCTGGGCTATTACCCTTTCGTTATTTGCATGCGCGTTTTCAAGTCTGTCATGAATTACATTCTTTGGAACACGCTGCATGTCTATCGTAATGTATGTTGGAAAAAGTACATCACTTAAGCTGTGTATTACCTTGTCCTCTGAAAGAGACTGCCCAAACGCGGTTCCCACAAGCACTGATATGTATTGTTTATTGTTTATAACCATGTAGTCGGTATCTGACTGTATTGATGCCGGAAGTATCTGGTTTTTCCATCCGCTGTCATGTGGTGATATTCTTGCAGGAGGCAGGCACTCTTCCCCTGCCCGTAACATTCTCGACAGCAGTACCATTCTCTCTTCTGCAGACATTTTGTATATCCTGCTCCTTAAGTTACGGAAAATATTTGACAGTGTAGTGTCAATCGTTGCAAAGTATGCCTCAGCTTCTTCTAGAGAGTGCGCACGGCATGTCACAGTAAGAATCATTGTCTTTCTGATGTCCCTTGTTCCTTCATCTATCTTCTGGTTAATCCACTTTCCTATTCCTTTTTCTATCACAGGGTATTCCTGTCCGTTAATTGGATTGAATATCTCATTCACAAATGAATCCAGGTCTCTCTGTTCGTTTGCAAGTGTTATCTTAAAAGGTCCATCCAGAGATTTAAGCAGTGTCATTATCTCCAGCAGTGTACTGTCCTTTTTAGCGGTATCCTTATTTACATAATTGATATCCTCGAACATATAGCTCTGATCATACATTGCTTCACCTGTCATTGGCTCAATCTTAAAGTTGCCGTTTTCATATGCCCTGTCAATGCAAAGCCATTCCTTGACGCTCCGAGGCACCTTTACTACCGGCACGCTTAAAGCTCTTCCCTTTTCAAATTCACTATTTGCATCTAATTTTGCCATTATGTTTCCTTTCCTTTAAATCCCAAAAGTCTGTTTCAGGAATGAGTCTGCACCTTTTACTCCTGCAGCTGTCAGCATCATCATGAACATATTTTCAATGCATCCAGTCGGCAGGATTATGTCAGTAAGAATGTTGTCTCCCAAGAAATCATGCAGGTTCAGCTTCGAGACCAGTACCACAAACATCACTATGACAACTATTGAAAATGATTTACTGAGTAATGTTTTAATCCATGCTCCTGCAGCATTCTGTATTCCCGGTCCTCCGGGAATACACGAAACCGCAAGTGGTCCCGTTGCTGCAAGCATGTATAACTGTATAGTTCTGCCAACCATTGTGATAAATATGGTAGCTGCACATACAATCGCTATTACCAGGAAGATTATGCCAATAACCATCAGTACCATAAGCTGTACTTCATTGACCGATGAATCTTCCAGTCCTCTAAAATCACTTTCACCTATTATAACCCCTCCGGTTACTTTGGTTACTGAAAATACCCATTTGCTGAACCATAGTACCGAATTTATTGCAAGATTGCCGAGCAGTACCTTAATCAGCACATTGACTCCGGTTTCAATTGTCATGCTCTCCCTAAGGTTTCCAACCTGCCTGCATATGCCTATGTAAAAGAAAAGATTCAGCATTGTGGCTGCTATTGCCTGAAAGAACGGAAAAAGAGTACCACTGACATATGCCCATGCTGTAGACGATGCACCTTGAGGTGTGTTTAATCCAAAACCAAGGCTGAATCCCAACATATAATTGTATAGCTTAACTCCAATAATATATAAAGGTGCAAGGCCGCTTGTAATCCAGTCCATTAAACCACTCCCTTACATTATTGCTGCCAGTATCTGCGGTGCCATTGCCATTACAAAACCGCCTCCAATACGTTTGAATGCGTTTGCCTGCATTGTACCCTCAGATCCCTGAAAGGCGATGCCCCACTCTGAAATTCCCCAGAGTGTAATTATTGAACCGATGGATGAAACAATTCCACTTACAAGATTCTGCAGCGATGTAAATTTTGCTGTTACAACATTTGCTGCCTCCGCTGCGTATACCGGTGACACTTCACCTGCCATGATTACTGTAGTAATAAGCAGTGCAAGCATAACCTGGAAGAAACGTACCGCATCCACATTCTGTATTCTGTACTTTATCATTTTTATATGCCTCCCTATTTTTTCTTTTTTGCAAGTGCCACAATGCCTACTCCGATAAAGCTCAGCAGGAGCCATGAACCGAAGAATATCATTCCCATAAACTGTGCCATATCCGGCTTAAATTTAGCAAGCAGCGCCGTCAGCAATAATGCAAGCATAAATGCTGCTACAAATGTAACAATGAAACCAACTGGTATTTTCTTCTTTCTGTGCATAATAATTTTCTCCTTTTAAAAAACGCAGAGCCTCACAGCCCTGCGTTAATCATTGTTTGTAGGTAATTGGGTAACCCCCTAGTGTTTCTTCTTTGATACTGCTTTCTTCCTGAAGAATGAACAGATAACTGCCATTACTCCTGCTATTCCTGCAAGCACATACATAACCACTGACATGTAATCTCCTGTCTTTGGCTTTGGCGGAGCAATCATTGTAATGGTCTGGTTCTCATCACTGTAATCTTCATGTACCGCAATGAGTACCTCTTTAACTTCACTATTGTCGGCTGGATTGTTATTTTCATTATCTACCTCGA
>ERZ779762.363-NODE-363-length-29388-cov-4.997375_pt1 | contig 29388 bp, 27 predicted proteins | sample MGYA00511887_ERZ779762 | MGnify/ENA primary metagenome ERZ779762 (study PRJEB29588, sample SAMEA2163052) | human gut metagenome | biome: human gut; feature: human-associated habitat; material: faeces | place: Denmark | collected 2008/2010 ...
GGAGCAGACTTTAAATCTGCAACTGCTGATGACAACAAGAAGTTGTTTATCGAGACTTACGGCTGCCAGATGAATGTGGCCGACAGTGAAGTGATTGCATCCGTCATGCAGATGGCGGGATATTCGGTGGCCGACACCCTGGAGGAAGCCGATGCAGTGTTTATGAACACCTGCTCCATCCGCGACAATGCGGAGCAGAAGATTCTGAACCGTCTGGAGTTCTTCCACTCGCTCAAGAAGAAGAAACGCGGCCTGATAGTGGGTGTGCTGGGCTGTATGGCAGAGCGTGTGAAGGACGACTTAATCACCAACCATCATGTGGACCTGGTGGTGGGGCCGGATGCCTACCTTACTCTGCCCGAACTGATTGCCTCGGTAGAGGCCGGTGAGAAAGCAATGAACGTGGAGCTCTCCACCACAGAGACCTATCGGGATGTCATCCCCTCGCGCATTTGCGGAAACCACATCTCCGGCTTCGTCTCCATCATGCGTGGGTGCAATAATTTCTGTACTTACTGCATCGTTCCCTACACCCGTGGCCGTGAGCGTAGCCGTGATGTGGAAAGCATCCTCAATGAAGTGGCCGACCTCGTGGCAAAGGGTTATAAGGAAGTCACCCTGTTGGGACAAAATGTAAATTCCTACCGTTTTGAGAAACCGGATGGGGAGGTTGTTACTTTCCCTATGCTGCTCCGTACTGTAGCCGAGGCTGCGCCGGGAGTACGTGTCCGTTTCACTACCTCGCACCCTAAAGATATGAGTGACGAAACACTGGAAGTCATCGCACAAGTTCCCAATGTATGCAAGCATATCCATCTGCCTGTACAGAGTGGGAGTTCTCGCATCCTGAAATTGATGAATCGTAAATATACCCGTGAGTGGTATCTGGAACGTGTGGATGCTATTCGTCGTATCATCCCCGATTGTGGTCTGTCTACAGATATATTTTCCGGTTTCCATTCCGAAACGGAGGAAGATCACCTGCTTTCCCTTTCCTTGATGGAAATATGTGGTTACGATTCGGCTTTCATGTTTAAATATTCCGAGCGTCCGGGTACGTATGCTTCCAAGCATCTGCCGGATGATGTGTCTGAAGAAGTGAAGATACGTCGGCTGAATGAGATTATCGCTTTGCAGAATCGTCTATCCGCCGAGTCTAACGCCCGTTGCATCGGCAAGACGTATGAAGTGTTGGTGGAAGGTGTTTCCAAACGTTCCCGTGAGCAGCTTGTAGGACGTACGGAGCAAAATCGGGTGGTAGTATTCGACCGGGGTACACATCGCGTGGGTGATTTTGTAATGGTGAAGATTACCGAAGCCAGTTCCGCAACGCTGAAGGGGGAAGAAGTCTGACCTCAAACATACATAAGATTTTAGTATACTTTTACTTGCACGCTTGCACTCATGCTCTGTACCTCCCTGTTCATCGGTGTTAGAGTGCGGTGTAGGTAGATAAAAACGGCGTGTAGGTAAAGTTACTTACACCTGCCTGTTTTTGTCCATTCCAAATAGGGATTGTAAATGTCAATCCCTTATGTTCATTAAGAAAACTAATCATCTGTATTTTGTTGATAACCATTATTTTAGTAGTGACCACGGATGTGGGTATCGTGCTTTACAACTGTGAAGCACGTGCTTCATAGTAGTGACGCTGCTGAATCACATCTGTAGGCATCACAAAATGGAGCATTTAGGCAGAAACAATCATAGGAGGAAAATATATTATCCTATGGTAATTATCATGTGAAGTGTGTATATTCAAGTGGCATGATAGGCTTTGGTATGGCTTTGATAAAACTTACTTATATAGCAGCCTGAAATAGTTTCACTTGTTTTGTTCGCGATAGCATCGGGGAGTCTGTCCGCAGATGTTAAAAAAAGTATTGTTGAAACGGCTGATTGAATTGAATCCGCATTCAAAGGCTATCTGCGTTATGCTCATGTCTGTCAGAATAAGTTTGCGTTTGACTTGGCCTATCCGTTCCTCTGCTACATAACGACTTAACGTGCAACCAAAGGCCTTCTTGAAAATAGCATTGGCGTAATCGGGGTGAAGCCCCACAGCCCGTCCAATATCGGAAATTTTTATTGGGCGGTTATGGTTGTGGGCAATATAGACTACAATCCTTTCCAAAATCGACGCGTCGGCAGGGTTAAGTATGGCAGTGGGCTTGGCTTCGGATACAGACATATTTTTTGTTAACCGCAATATTCGGGCTTGAATCTCAAGGCTTACCGCCTCCTGATTTTGCTTGCCTGCCATATCAGAAACCCATCTCTCAAACATTGGCTTGTCGAGTCTGCACTCTGACTCGACGGTCTCGACTACAACTTCCCCTCCGAGAATTCTATTGACAATGGTTGAAGGCAATCTCCAGCCTAAAAAGAGGTTAAACGGTATAGTGACCACAAAATAGGGTGCGTCAGATTCACTTTTAATGATCTTGTGGGGTATAAGCCCCCAAAACAGCGTAATTTTGCGAGGTGGAACCGTCACTTTTCCTGTAGGGAAGAAATAGGTAATACCCCCTTCGGGAATATAATTAAGCTCAATCTCGTTATGACGATCGATTTTCGGCATAAGCTGCGGACGCCAGATCTCACACGTCAGGCCGTAGGGCTTAAACTCGTCACGTTTTTCATCGAAAGTCTTCAATTTCTCGGAATCTGACATGTTTTTACGAATTTATGGGTGGTTTAAATTGAATTTCGAGCGTAAATTTGCAGAATAAATCTTAAATTAGCAAACTATCATGAAAAGATTAGTATTACTTGCCATTTTGATCTTAGGCCTGATCGGGACACAGATTCAGGCTACTGACATTATAAAACCGCGTGTGCTCGTTAGTACTGACATCGGGGGAACGGATCCTGACGACAATCAGTCAATGGCTCATCTGCTGATGTATACTGATTGTCTTGACCTTGAAGGAATTGTCTCTTCTCCTTCTTACGGTTCGGGAAACCGGGAAGAAATTCTCCGCATGATCGACCTCTACGAGAAAGACCTTCCCAAACTGTCCGAACATATTAAGGGGCTGATGTCTCCCGCAGAACTTCGCGCCATAACCAAGCAAGGGCGTAAGGGAGCGGCTCCTTATCGGGGATTCCTTACTCCCACCGAAGGTTCCCGGTGGATAGTGCAATGTGCGCGTCGGCAGGATGAACGCCCGCTGTGGATATCTGTGTGGGGCGGACTTGACGACGTGGCTCAAGCCCTTCACGATGCGCCTGACATTGTTGACAAAATCCGTGTCTACTGGATTGGAGGTCCTAACAAAAAGTGGAGTACTAACAGTTATGCCTATATAGTCGAGAATTTTCCCAACTTGTGGATGATTGAAGACAACGCTTCTTATCGGGGTTTTATCACCCAAAATAAAGTGAAAGATAAATACAATGCCGGATATTATGATGCTTACATCAAAGGTGCAGGGCATCTTGGCGCAGACTTTATCAATTATTACAAGGGCATCCCCAAGATGGGCGACACACCGGCACTTCTTTATGTGATGGACGGCAATCCCGATGATCCTGAGGGCGAGTCATGGGGAGGCAGCTTCGAACCAACCGCACGCAGTTCGCGACCGGTCTTCCACCGGCTTACCACGGCTGCGGACACCGTACCCATCTATTCGATTATCGAGTTTCATGTCAAAGGTCCCGACCGTCCCGATATTCCAGCGGACTCGGCCTGCTTCACCCTTACTATAGGGCGGCAGGAGTGGGACGGATTCTACCTCGGAGGTGGTGATTATGCCGTGCGTCATTCTACGTATTACCTCGGCACGCTCCCCTATACCATTACTTCCGATATACCCGGTTTTCCTGCGCTGGAAGGTGCCATAACCATTGAAAACCTGTGGCCGGGCCGGGAGTCTGCCACCGACTGCAAGGTGGGTCCCAACTGGTACACTGACAAGAGTGACCCTGCATTGTTCTGGCGGAACCTTCAGGGGGCTGAGACTGTCTACAAGTGGCGTCAGGCAGTTATGGAAGACTGGGGAAAACGGTTGCAATATCTGAAGGATTAACCGATTTTTTTATACAACGGAGAAACTTATGAGAAGGTGCGGATGTCTTTCCGGCCATGTCTGTTTCTTCATTTTTATGAATTTGGGAACTTATAAATAGTTAATAATCAGTTCCCTGTAATAGCTACACCCTTTCTCCCGGATGGCTATACCCTTTTATGCTTAGGGCTACACCATCCGGGTGAAAGGGTGTAGCCATTTTGCAATCCGGTTGACGGGGTTAAAGTTATATTCTTTGTATTGAAGTAAACTATTACCAAACTATTCTTACATTTTGATATAAAATTCTATCTTTGCGCTACAACTTATAGTAATATGGCGGATACAATGAAAAACAATATAGCTTTAATAATTCTTTTGATTGCTTTTTTATCGGTGGCCTGCAATGAGCGGCAGAGTAATAACAGACAGCTGATATTGGCGGACTCTCTTATGCAATCGCGGCCGGACAGTGCGTTGTGTATCTTGCAGGGCATTTCAATGGATAAATTTGCTACACAGGCTGATAGTGCTTGCTATGCATTGTTGTTGACGCAGGCAAGGGATAAGAATTATGTTGTGCAGACGGATGATTCGTTGATACGCTATGCTGTGGCATATTACGATAAAACGAATGATGTGCGCATGCAGGCAAAGGCACATTATTATTGGGGATGTGTGTATAGGGATATGAACCGGCAGGCGGAAGCAATCCGGGAATTTCTTATTGCGGCGCCTTTGACGGAGAAAGCGAAAGAAAAGAGACAATTGGGATTGGTGTACAATAATATAGGATTTATCTATAATATACAGGGATTTAATGAAAAAGCGGATTCTATTTATCAGTTGATGGAAGTAATAGCTCAAGAGGTGAAGGATACCGCTCTTTGGTCAGAAGCCCTATCTAAGCAAGGTTCTATAGCTTTAACAAAAGGGAAGGAATATTTTCCTATTGCTGAACAGAAATTGTCAGATGCTTTTGGGGTAGTAGATAGAGTGGGGAGTAATGGTCTAAAAGCTAATATATCAGCTTCACTCAGTAATTTATATAGTCGGATGGATGAGGGAGAAAAGGCTCTGTATTATGCAAAACTAAATCTTTCTTTGCGGAGAGATACTGCACGTGCTTATCGTGCTTTTCTTCTTTTAGGGGATGCTTATTATAAATGTAAAGAGTATGATTCGGCAACCTTCTATTTTAATAAAAGTCTGTTAAGTAAGGATTATGGAAGAAAGGTAGATGCCTATATGCGTTTAGCAGATATAGCGATGATTCAAGGGAATGTTACTTTATCTGTAGAACTGGAGAGGAACAGTTCTGTATATAAAGATAGTTTATATGAATTTCATCGGAATGTGGTTGCTAATGAAATGATTGAAGCAGAAGCAGATGCACAAGCAATGCTTCAAAAGTTATATTATAAAGGGCGTTTAAATATGTATCTGTATGTTTTTATGCTGATTGTAGTAATGATTATCGTAGTTGCTCTTTTTCTATACAAACGATATCGAAGAAAAAATGATTTATTGCAAAAGGACAAGCAACAATTGGAAAAGGTCAATCAGGATTTGAGTCAACATTACGCTAATTTGCAGACTGATATAACGGAAAAAGATCTGGAGATTGAAAACTTGAGAAAAGAATTGGTTTCGCATCAGATTGATGAAGAAGAAAGAGCAAAATTGCAGACAGAACTGGACGAGATGATTTTGAAGCGGCGGACTTTAGCGAAAGAGGCTTTTCTGCACTCACCGCTTTACGCAAAGATGCAGGCTATTATACAAGATTATCAGGATAGGGATGAATCTGATGAAGAAATAAGCGATCAGGAATGGCAGGAATTTGTTGTTGGGATGGATGTAGAGTGGAATAATGCCATAACAGATCTTTGTGTAAAGTATCAATTATCTAAAGAAGAACTCCATTTGGTATGTTTAAGTTTGGCAGGTTTTCCATTCTCCCATTTAGAATACTTATTGCATCTTTCCAGAAAAACACTCTATCGAAAGAAAAATGTTTTGCTTAAGCGGATGGGTGTTGAGCAAAATTGTGGATTTGAAGAAATTTTGCAAAGAAAATAGGTGATGACACACTTGTGACACACTTTGTTTGCACGGACTTTTGTAATTTAGCCATCATAAAACAAAAGTCTGATGCATATGAAAAAGGTATTATTTATTTTATTTTCGTTTTTGTCTTTTGCTCTTTCGGTAAATGCACAGTTTATCTCTGGTAGTATGGAGATAATGCTTACACAAAAGGATAGTGATAGGGAAATCAGAGGTGGAAGTAGTGATATAAGTCCGGAAGATGCTCCCCAAACTCGTGGCGTTATTCCTCAACCTGTGTGTGCTTCCTTATATAATAAGGTGGTAACAGTTAATTTTCAGGCAGTATTCTCTGCTGTTACGGTCAATGTTATTAATGAAACTACCGGAGAAACTGTTTATTCTGAGCTGTTTATCAACCCTGTAAGTTTTTCTATTGATCTAAGCGGGAAAGATACAGGAGATTATATGATAGAACTTGTCTCTGATGAAATCACGTTAGAAGGATATTTCCCTTTATAATATTCTATATAAACAAGGGCAATCATGGCTGAAGTTGATAATAATATAGCTGTTGTACTCTATCACTATTTACGGGTATTATCTGTAAAGGTGAGCAGAAGTACTGTGCATCGTTTGCTCGATACTCCATTAGGAGATGGCATACGAGGTATCAGTGATGCACTGGATATGCTTCTTGTAAAGAATGAAGTATATCAACTTCCGTCATCTGATTATTTTTTGCAATTGGAATCTCCTTTCATCACTATGCTTAAGGTGGACAGAAATCCATTTTGTGTAGTGACGAAAAAGGGCGATTCCATCGTAGAATTCATTGATGGAGATGGACAAAAACGCAGTATGACGATGGACAAGTTTTTGCAACAGTGGACGGGTACTGTCTTATTCGGAGAACCTACTGAAAAGACTTTAAATGAGCATTACTATGTAATGAAAAATATTATTTTCTATTTGTTGCGTTATAAGTTTGTCATCGCTATACTTTTTATCTTGATATTGGGGATGCAAGCTGCATTCTCCCAAAATCAACCATTTGCTTTTATTGCCTATTTATGTACATTGAGTTTTGGCATTCTTGTGTCTATCGCTATCCTCTACAAAGAATGGGTGAATGAGCAATTCATGGAGCCATTTTGTCATATCGGAAAAGCAGTGAACTGTAATGAAGTGCTTCATTCTAAAGGGGCAAATATAGCAGGTGTAGGATTAGGAGAATTATCTCTGCTCTACTTTGCTGTTCTCTTTTTATTTTCTTTGATCCGCTGGAATGATTTTTATGGAATTTCTGTCATTTGCTGTGTTGCTGCAACCGCGTTTACTCTATATTCCATTATTTATCAGGTTTTCATTCTTCATAAGGGGTGCATGCTTTGCATGCTGGTAAACTTGGCGGTATGGGGTAATGCGACGACTCTTTATATGTTGAGAAATTATTTTGATATAGATTTTTCCTTTACTTCATTTTCCGTATTTATTGCTATAGGATGTATCTGTCTGATTCTTGGAATACAAATAAGAACTATCCAGAATAGAGAAAGGGAGAGAGTTTCTCTAAAGGAACATCTTGGTAGTCTGTTTAATTCGGAGACTTTTCAGATGTTACTGGCGCTAAAGCCTCAAATAGAGGAGATGGCAAGTCTGGATATTACGCTGCATAGTCAGGATACAGGAGGTAGTGAGGTGATGATAGTAACTAATCCCAATTGTAAGAATTGTGCGAGGATTCATCGTCATGTAAAAGAGATAGCTTCAAGGATTCCCGTATCATTGGTATTTCTGACATTTCCCAATGATAGATTGGGAGAAAAAATTGCGCAAAGTGTCATTGCAGCTTACTACGTGGATGGATGGGATAAGGCAATGCAACTTTTGGAAGAGTGGTATGAAATGAAATGTATCAAAGAAGTGGATGATTACAGTATAACAACTGAGGTACAAGACTTATGGATGAAGCAACAGGTATATTGCCGGAGACAGAGAATAAACAAGACGCCCTCTGTTATAGTGAGTAAGCATTATATACCGGAAGTGTATCCGCTATCAGATTTAAGATATGTATTGACATAAAGATATTATTCTCGAGAAGTAATAGCTGTTTTGGAGGCAGCTTAAAAAAATCCGAGTTAACGTTTTTATTTACCTTTAAATTTTTTATTATTATGAAGAATTTAAGTAGTTTTGAAGCATTCAAGCTGAACAAGGCTCAGATGGGTGCTATTGCTGGCGGAACAATCTATTGCTATGTTTCAGACACAGCTAAGGAGGCTTACTTTGAAGCAACAACTATGGACGAAGCACAAGCAGGCGCAGACAAAGCTTTTGGTGAAACTGCCACATGCGAAGAACTGGCATAACCTTAAAGTAAAATCATTTTAGGAGTTCTTACTACATGTAAGAGCTCCTAAATAATAATTTATTAGAGCCATGAAAATATTACTACCACTTTTTTCTTTTATCTGTTTGCCCATGTTCTTCTTTTCTCTAGCAGACCAAAAGGAGGAAAAGAACGTAGAAATCATTCTACACTTAGACAAAGACATGACAGAAGATGCTCAAACAGTCTATCTATGGTCATTTTGTGATGGCGGCAACCAACAAAGATTTTGGGATTCAGCCAGAATTGAAAAAAGGCAGAAAACTGTAACTCTCCAAGGCTATGTTCCTTATGACTATAATTTATACCTCTGTTTTTCCAAAAATGGTCCTATGCAGTTGTATGTTTATGCACAACCTAAAGACACTATTGAATTACACATATCATCAAAAGACAGGAAGATGCTTTGGAAGAAGGCCTTAAGAGGGGAGTATCACAATATAGCTACAGAAAACTCCTTATACGACAGTTACTATTGGATGAAGAGGAGAGAAACGTCTAAAGACAGCGTCCCTTATTACAGTCATCTTTTAATGGACAGTTATGATAAGATTCTTCATGAAAGTCCATATCCTCAAATTGCAAATAGTAGTTTCTCTATGTTGCGAATGTTTTTTAAAGACTCTATAGGTAACGATAGCCTCCAAATTCTAAAGAAATATGTCACGCAAAAATTCTCCGATTACCCCCCTACTGTAGCTGTATCTGTTCCCCATGAATTGAGCGAACGTACACTAAAGACCCAACAACGCCTAAACGAAATTTCTGTACAACGAAAGAGATATGAGCAAAGTAAAGTAAATACTAAAATAGGAGGTAAATTGTCTTTAAAGTTACCAAATGCAAATGGAGAACTGATTTCTTTGAGTGACTTAAAAAGCAAATATATTTTTTTGGATATATGGGCGAGCTGGTGCAAACCATGTAGAGCGCAAACTCCATATCTAAAAGCTGTTTTGGAAAAATATAAAAAAGACCTAAAAGTATATGCAGTTTCTATAGATACGAATCATAGTGCATGGAAAAAAGCAATGGAGCAGGACAAGACGCAGGAATTTATCCATGTAATCGGTTCAGACCAAGAACGAAAAAAGGTAGAGGCTGTAGAAGCATTGGGTATAGAAAGAATTCCTAAAAATTTCTTATTAGACCGTAACTGCAGAATTATTGCGAAGGATTTACTTGATGATGAACTCATGCAAACCTTAGACAGCTTAACAAAACAATGAAATCTTTCCCTCACTGCATCCAGTACGATACCATGGATTGCGGTCCCACCTGCCTTCGCATGGTAGCCGCTTTCTATGGCAAACGTTATTCACTGGAAGGGTTAAGGGAAAAATCATTCATCACCCGTGAAGGTGTATCCATGCTAGGCATTAGTGAGGCGGCAGATAAACTTGGTTTTCGTAGCATTTGTGTACAAGTGGGTTATGAAAAACTAAAAGAAGCTCCCTTGCCTTGCATCATATATTGGAATCAGCAGCATTTTGTCGTGGCATATAAGCTCAATGACAAACAGGTTTGGGTTGCCGATCCCGGAGCAGGAAAACTGAAATACACCAAAAAAGAATTTTGCCGTTGCTGGATAAGTTCGCGAAAGAACGGGGAAAATACGGGAGTTGTACTATTGCTGGAGCCTACTCCCGATTTCTATGCCATGAAGGACGAAGATGAACCCATTAATCGTAAAGGCTTCGGATTTCTGTATTCATATCTTCGCCCCTATCGAAATTTGGTGGGGCAACTACTATTGGGACTGCTATTGGGAAGTATGATACAACTAATGCTTCCATTTCTCACCCAGTCCATTGTGGACTTTGGAATTAATAACCAGAACCTTAGCTTTATATATCTGATACTGATAGCTCAACTGATGTTGAGCTTCAGTAGCAGTGCCGTGGAGTTTATCCGTGGCTGGATATTGTTGCATCTGGGAACACGTATTAACATTGCTCTTATCTCAGATTTCCTTATTAAACTTATGAAGCTCCCTATGGGATACTTTGATACTAAGATGACAGGTGATATCCTACAACGCATCAACGATCATACGCGTATTCAGAATTTTCTGACGGGGAGCAGTCTGAGTGTAGTGTTTTCTACGTTCAATATCGTGGTGTTCGGTATTGTTCTGTTACTCTATAATTGGCTGATATTTCTTATCTTCATGGGAGGAAGTGTACTCTATGTTGCTTATGTGTGGTTATTTATGAAAAAACGTGCGGAGCTGGATCACAAACGTTTTGCCCAGCAGAGTGCCAATCAGAGCACAGTGGTGCAACTGGTGAATGGCATGCAGGAAATAAAGTTGAGTGCCTGTGAGCAGCAGAAGCGCTGGGAATGGGAACGAATACAGGCACGTTTGTTCAAGGTGAATATCCGCAGCCTTGCTCTGCGGCAATATCAGGATTCGGGAGCAGTATTGATAAATCAAACGAAGAACATTATAATTACGGGGTTGGTAGCGAGCCTTGTGGTGCGGGGAGAGATGACATTGGGTATGATGCTGTCAGTGCAGTATATCATTGGGCAGTTGAACAGTCCGGTAAATGACCTGATAGCTTTCGCACGTGATATGCAGGATGCACGCCTCAGCATGAATCGTTTGGGGGAGGTGCGGGATAAGCCGGATGAAGAAGAACCGACAAGACAATTGATACGGGAAATACCTGTGGGAAAAGACTTGAGAATAGAGAATCTAAGTTTTAAATACGACCCGTTGAGCGAATTTCCTACACTGGATAACATCAATTTGGAGATAAAGGCAGGCAAGCAGACAGCCGTGGTTGGCATGAGTGGGAGTGGAAAGACAACTCTGGTAAAACTGTTGTTGGGCTTCTATCCTCCTGCATGCGGGCAGATACTGCTGGGGGATACGCCATTGGAGAACTATAGTATCCGGGAGTGGAGAAAACAGTGCGGCGTTGTGATGCAGGACGGGTTTATCTTTTCCGATACCATTGCGGGGAACATTGCGCCGGGAGTGGAACACATCGATAAAGAATGCCTGCGCCATGCAGCAAAAGTGGCAAACATACATGGATTCATTGAAGAATTACCACTTGGTTACAACACCAAAATAGGACAGGAAGGGCATGGGTTGAGTCAGGGACAAAAACAACGTATCCTCATAGCCCGTGCTGTGTATAAGAATCCGGAATTCATCTTCTTTGATGAGGCAACCAATGCACTGGATGCTAACAATGAGCGCATCATTATGGAGAATTTGCAGGTGTTTTTTAAGGGACGGACATCTGTGGTGGTGGCGCATCGCCTGAGCACCGTGAGAAATGCCGACAGGATAGTGGTGATAGAGCAAGGGCGAATAGCGGAAACAGGAACGCACGAAGAGCTGACGGCTCGCAAAGGAATCTATTACAGGCTGGTGAAGAATCAACTGGAACTTTGAGAAGTGGAGAGTTGGGAATTATGGAGAGACAGGAAGAAAAAGACATAGAATTGAGGTGCGAGGAGGTGCAAGAGATACTGACACGGCCGCCGCATGCGTTGGTGAGGTGGGGAATCACGGCGTTTTTCAGTGTGCTGGCTCTGTTTTTTATCGGTGGCTGCTTCTTCAAGTATCCGGATGTGGTGAGTGCGCAAATCACGGTTACCACGGAGCATCCGCCTGTATGGATAGTGGCGCGGGGAAGCGGAAAAATAAAGGAAGTGTATGGCAAAGACCGGGAGCAGGTGGAAGCCGGCAAGATCATTGCCGTGTTGGAAAATCCGGCAGAGACGAAAGATGTATTACTATTGGGGGAGGTATTGCAGGATTTTTGCCTGACGGATAGTTGCATAAATAGCATTGAATTTCCCGAACGTTTGGCTTTGGGCAGTATACAGGCTGTTTATGCTACGTTTATCAAAAGTTTGACGGATTATCGTAATTTCCTGTCTTTAGACCTTTATGAGCAGAAAATAGAGGCAACCCGTAAAGAATTGCAGGAGTACCGCAATTATATAAAGCATCTGAAACGCCAGGCAGAACTGGACAAAGAGCAGGTACGGATAGCCGAAACGGTGCACAGCCGGGAGAAGAAACTTTTTGGCGAGGGACTGACGGCACAATCGGACTATGAAGAAGCTAAACAGGTGTTTCTGAACAGACAACAGGGACAGGAACAGATGATGACTTCACTTTCTTCGGCCAAAATACAGGAGGCGCAGTTACAGCAAAATATTCTTGAAACCCGGATGGAGCAAAGTCGGGAAGCTAACAGTCTGGGGACAGCCTTAAAAGCTGCTTACAATGAATTACAGGTGAGCATCGAGGACTGGAAGATGACGTATCTTTTCATCAGTCCGGCCGGTGGAATATTGTCTTATAACAATGTGTGGCAGAAGAATCAGAATGTGAATAGCGGGGATAAAGTTTTCTCTATTGTCGCCTCGCAGACAGGGGATATTATCGGCAAGATAAAACTGCCTGTTAACGGGTCGGGCAAGGTGAAATCCGGACAACGGGTGAATATCAGCGTGACGGGATATCCTTATATGGAATTTGGCTTCCTGACCGGAACAGTAGTATCTGTTTCCCTCTTGACGGATAGCGATAGCATGTATACCGTTACTGTAAGCTTACCGCAGGATTTATGTACATCTTATGGTAAAGTTCTGGATTTCAACGGAGAACTTACCGGAACAGCGGAAGTGATGACGGATGAAAGGAGCATAACCGGAAGATTGCTTGAGCCGCTGCGCTATTTGTGGGAGAAATATCTGTAATTCTTTGTGATTTAATACAGAAATCCGAACAACCAGAGAGGTATCCGCTTGCCTGTTCCATATTCCACATTGTCTATTGCCAGATAGCTATTGGGAATATCCTTTATCTGTTCAAAGCTTTTTGTTTTTCCCCCTACCTCAAATGTATAAGTGTCATCTATCCGGAAATCTCCTTGTCCGGAGAAGGTTATTGTATGGTTCGCTTTCAGCTGATTGGCAAAAAAGGTTTCACGGATATTGCCTATGTCTGAGGTTGGAGCGAGTGCATACATCAGGTTGGTATTTTCCAGATATACCTTTTCCGGTTTGGTAAGCTGCTGCATATTATTCTTTTCGGAATAAAGCATGATGAAGGAACCATTTGTGAAACAATCATCAATAGGCGTTTCATCTTTTTGATAGAAACATACTCTACCTTTTCTACCGCAGGCAGGTCATTTTCAAGAATGGTAGTAATGACTTGTTGCAGGCGTAGAGGATAGGAAGCCGGAGCTTCTTTATAGAAAGGGTAATAGCCATGTCGCAAACTATGGAAAAGTCAATTTGCAATAAAGAGGAACCGGTGAATACAATGTGAAGTTCGGGGTATCTTCCATAGATATCTCCTGAACCTTATTATAAAAAAACACGAATCTCTCGATCCGTGCTCTTTAACTAATGGTTAACTTTAATTTCTGTATTCTTATTTTGCAATTGCCAATAGATTAGTTGTGAAGTCCATCTGTTTGTGGTCAACCAGAGTCCAATCTGATTTATTATCTTGCTTGTAGGCTTTGTAAGCCGTCGGCATATTTGCATCATTCAGTTCGTATACACTTTTCTGAATTGCTTCGTCAAAAGCTTTGTGAGATTCGTTCCAGCGACCATAGTTCATTATTATTTCATTATCGCTGTACTGGTAAGTCATTTTGAAATAGGGTACCCATTCATCTTTTGCACCATCCCATTTGGAAGCCTCTTTGCTGATCAAACGGTTCTGATCATCGTATGAAAAGGTGTACTGCATGTGGCGTTGGAGGTAAGAGCCATCTTTTTTGAAGATAGTTTTTGATGCTACCAATTCGCCGTTCATCACCTGATTTGTTATGAAACCATCCTGAGCTTTCACTTCGGAGTTAAGAACACTTGCTATCATAATAGCTACCAATGCGACTGCTTTAAATAAACTTGTAGTTTTCATAATCTTTATTTTTAAATTGTTACTAATTCTATTTGGTTTTCGCTCTTATCTGTTAGACGGAACTACTTGCTGAAAAGTGGCAGTTAATCTTTATTTTTTTGCTGACCGCTTTCGCTTAATAGAAGTCAATTCCTGTGCCAAAGTGATAATGCGTTGATAATCAGTGGTTATTTAAGAGTGCAACCTGTTCATTATCGGACAACTGTTCGCTCATTATCGAACAGTGATCAGAAATAAATCGAAATATTTATTCTTTTTGAAACATGAGTTTAAAACATATAGCATGTAACCAATAAAGAGTTATTGGTTACATGCTATATGCTATGAAGGATTTCTATTTGATTACTCCCCGCTCTTTTTCACTATGATTTTCGCTGCATATTGTGTAGCGACATTTTTGCGGAAATCCATGAAGTCTGTATTATCTTCTTTGGGATAATTTCCTTGATGGAACAATAGCCGGTGTACAATAAGAATATTTCCACCTTCTTCTAAGGTGATGGAAGAATGAAATTTGCCGAATTTAGTTTCCATATCTGTAGTTTTAGGTAGTGATTCTATTTCGTATCCTTCCGGTAACCGGATGTTGAGGCTGTCTATATCAAGATAACCGTAATTGATTTGAATATCTTGAGTACGCTCACCTTGGTTGCTTGGGCTATAAAAGCCTTTATGGAATATGTTGACGGGGATGAACAGACGCTTTCCGGTTTTATTTCCATACTGGCTGCTTTCGATGGTGTAATGAATATCCAGTTGAGGCTCTTTTTGTTTGGTCTCTTTGAAGCGAATATTATCTACTTTAGCTTGTACAAGACTGATGTCTGAGCGTAGCCAGTCTTTCTGCCGGGCAGGTTCTATGTTTATGATATCTGCTTTATCTTCATATTGAAACAGGCGTGAACTTTGTTTTACTTCGATTTTGGCGCTTCCATCCGGTTGAAGGGAGATGAGAGCGTCGTTGACTTGGGTGCTCAAGGAATCGGCATAGGTCGGTAGTCGGTAAAGTGTTCCGCCATCAGGGCCGATAAGTAAAGCATCATGTCCGGCTATGGAGTGATGTACATAACCCAAGGGCAGAGTAGGGTTAGTGCATTCGATCCAAAGTGTATCGTTAGGTAACGGCACTTGCAGGATGACGTGGTTATTCTGGTTGGCACTGGCAAAATCGGCTAACAGGCGTCTGTTTGTAGTACTGATTACAGTATAGGTAGATGGAATTCCTAACTCTGTAAGCATGGCACGCATATAGTTGGATAGTCCTTTACAATCACCGAATCCGGTACGGTGTACATCGGCAGCGGCAATGGGCTGTAGGCCACCGATACCGAGTTGTATGCTGACATAACGTGTAGTGGATGCAAGATACTGGTATACTGCGGCTATTTTCTCATAAGGGGTATTGCAGTTTGCTGTCCGCCTTTGCAGTTCTTCTTTTAGTGCCGGGGGAATCTGATCTCTGCCGCTTAGTAACTGATATTGCCATGCGCCGTATGTTTGCCAGTTATCCATACTTCCTTTAGTTCCTTCAAAAGAGAAATTCCGGGGAGTGAAATAGATGCGTGGCAATAGTTCGGAGAGGGCAGGGCTGTAAGGCTCTTTCTGAATGGCGGGTAGGGACTGAACTTTAACTTCCGTCAGCCAGTTTCCGTCCGTCGTTTGCTTTTGGCTGACCTCTGCCTGCATATTGATTGTACGGTAACGACAGGGATTATCGGCCGGAGTGAGAATGCGATAACTTGCTTGTGCGACGGACTGGTTATAATTCTTTTGTGGTAGGAAACTGGGATAGCCGATGAGACCGTCGCTGTTCTTTATTTCCCATTCATAGGTGATGGTTATAGGGTATCGCGATGGAGTGTATTCAAAGAAATAATAATAATCGTCGCTAACAAGTTCATCCGAGTATTCGGTAACTTTCAGCTCGCTCTTTTTTATCTTACGGATGACGTTGCCGGAGGCATCGCGGACTTCTCCGGAGAATTTCTTTAAAGAGGAAAAGCGGTCGCACATACAGACAAAAGAGGCATCCCCTTTCCCTTTTCCATCCAGTATTTGTATTACGCGTTTCTCTTTCTGAATGGCATCGGTAGGAGAGGTACATACAATATCCGTTACGGCATCCTGTATGATGGAATAAGCATTGGCATGTAAATCTGTTTGGGCGTGCAGACCACTGGAACAAACGGTGGCTTGTAACAGAAATCCGATCAAGAACTTGTTTGTTTTCATAAATCTCTCTATTAGAGTTTCTTTAAAACCATTATTTCATTATTCTTCTTTACTATTATTTCCCATAATTGCTGCAGTTCGGGATAATCGGTATTCAGGAATAATAGCTTTTGCAACCTGAAAAGGTATCTGAGAGTGACCTGATTGTTTTGCTGGGTGATGGTATACCGGCAGAATACTTTCTCATCACCTGTTTGCACCCTTAGACCTTCCGGCTTCTCATCTACTACATATCCCTCTGGGATAGTCAGATTAGCGGTCAGTGACAGATGGTCCGTATAAGGAAATTCTACAGGGAGCTTTCTTTCTGATTGTTTGAAAGGGGATTCGGAAACATGCAGGAATACAAGCGGATTGACGTAAATAAACTGGTCGTTAACTGTAGATTGTTTTTCGAATTCCATTACTTCACGTACTTGTGGTGAGAAGCCGTTTCTTCCTTCTATCCGGAGTGACTTGACCTGGATGTTTTCTTCGGAAGCCAGCTTGTTGACAAAGTCGGTGCTGTCCTTTGCCGTGCGGAACTTATTCCGTAAGCGGGAAGCATACTGACCTGCATAAAGTGTTTCGCGTGTACCAGAAATGGTACCTTCAGGAGAAATGCTGGCAATAACGGCGGATCTCAACTGGTTTGTTCCGAGAGCTTCCAGATTAACCCATTGACTGTGGTTACCCGGAATGATGACCCGGGCGCGGTTGGTCATAAGTAGAGGAGGCAGTACATTGAGGTAGCCGTCTTCTACTGAACTGTCCAGATAAACCAAGGTGGTGTCTGTGTGGGCAATACCTACGATGAAAGTATTTAGTTTCTGAAGGCTGGGGTGGGTCAGGGGGAGTATGCCCATATTCCGCCGGCTCATTACTACCGGATAGGCAGGTATTCCGGCATCTGTCAACATACTGATGAGGATGAAGTTTAAATCAGCATTGCTTCCTGTACCCTCTTTCAGTATTTGCTTTGGGGCTTTACCGTATAAGTTGTATTTCTCATTCCATTTCACCTTATTTTTGAGTAGAGTGTAGATGGCACATATCTTTTCTTCTGTTCCTTTCATCTGTTCAAGATGTAGTGCATTCATCTCTTCTTTAAGAGGATTGCTCATTTTCAGTCTGCCACCGAATTCATTGTCTTTGAGCAATGCTTCATCAATTTGTTCCCAGCTTTTTGTGAACGATTGATAGAGAGAGCCGGGAAAATCAATTCCCAGTAGTTCTAAATTTACCTGTGTACAGTAGTCATCTGCACACCACACGTAACTGTCGTCTTTCAAGGCGGGTAGTTGAGTTCCCCGAAAATTCATGTGTGATCCGGTGCATTGGAAGAACTGTCCCCCGATAGAGAGACTGAGAGAAGTGGATTCGCTTTTTGTCTCCAGGCTCTCCATGCCGCGCATGTCTGTATTGAACTTGAAATATTCGGGAATGATTATATCGTATTCAGCATATAAAGTAGGAATGTCACTTTGTGCTTTCCAGCTGTCGATGGTGAAGAAGAAGTCTGATTCTAACCGGTATTCATATTCTATCAAAGTCCCTGCTTTTACTTGCGGGATGGAGAATTTCAGAGTCATCTGGTTTTCGTTAAGGCGCTCTTTGAATACCATATCTTTTTTCATTTTGGTACGTACCATTTTCCCGTTTTCCATATTATAAGCGCTGGCATCCAAACCGATGATATTTTCTTTCATGGTGTTGTTGGCCAATTCATAGTAGGGAATCGTAACATTGGCGTAAGATGTACCTTCCGGTTTGAGTACTTTGATTTTTACTTTATACTCAGAAACGAGGCGGAAGCTTTCAAGCCCCCATTTGTAGCTGACATTGGTCAGTTTACATAGAATAACGGCGGTGGCATTAGAGTCGGGCGCATAGGTAGTCATGGTCAACTCTTCCATGGTAGGTTTTCCAAACTTTAGATTGGGAATAATTGTTTGCTCGTCGGCAAATAGTTGGAGACAGCAAAGATAGCATAGTAAAGTCAATAAAGCGTTTTTCATATAGTTTTGAATTGAGTGTTGTTGTTTCCGCAAATATATGTTTTTTTCATTTAAAACAAGCGTTTATTCCTCTCTTTTATTAAAACTCCTTAAAGAAAGCCCGTAGCGTCACTTTTTATTTGTTATTTTGCACCAAATTCGGGTATAGTGTGGTCTGATTGATTCGGACTGCACTTCATTATTGCATAATGTTCAATGAATAAACTCACCATAAAAGTCTGTCCGGTATGCGGTAGTGCACATATAGAGCGTGCTATGACTTGCATAGACCATTATGCTTCCAGCGAAGCATTCTATCTGTGTCGTTGTCAGGATTGTAGCTTTCTCTTTACGCAGGATTTTCCTGTGGAAGCCGAGATAGGCAGATATTATGAAACTCCCGATTACATTTCCCATTCCGATACGAAAAAAGGCCTTATGAACAGGGTGTACCACTGGGTGCGTAGCTATATGCTGGGCCGTAAGGCGCGCTTGGTGGTTCGCGAAGCACATCGTAAGGAAGGACGTCTGCTGGATATCGGTACGGGAACAGGATATTTTGCCGATGCTATGCAGAAGCGAGGCTGGCAGGTGGAGGCAGTGGAAAGGAATGCGCAGGCACGCGTATTTGCTAAGGAACACTTCAATCTGGATATAAAGCCTGATACCGCATTGCAGGATTTTGCTCCCGGCAGCTTTGATGTCATTACTTTGTGGCACGTTATGGAGCATTTGGAACATTTGAATGAGACGTGGGATACATTGAATAAACTCCTGACGGAAAAGGGTGTACTGATTATTGCAGTGCCTAACTGTTCTTCTTATGATGCTAAGAAGTATGGTGCACATTGGGCTGCTTATGATGTTCCGCGCCATTTGTGGCATTTTACGCCGGGTACCATTCAGAAGTTGGGTGCCAAGCATGAGTTTATATTGGCTGCACGCTATCCGATGCCATTTGATGCATTCTATGTATCGATGTTGAGTGAAAAGTATATGGGACGTTCTCTGTCTTTCTTCCGGGGCATGCTTAGTGGTACGCTGGCATGGTTCAGTGCATTGGGAAGCAAGGAACGGAGCAGTTCGATGATTTATGTATTCAGAAAGAAACAGAAGTAGGGGGATAAGATAAAAGGTGATAGGGTGGTAAAGTGATAGAGTGATAAGAAGGTGATAAAGGAAGAAATGAAGGTATGAAGACGAAAAGCAAAAATAATTCCGTATCCTATTTTGATATGCAGTTCATTACCTCCAGTATCAGTACTACGTTGGTATTGCTGTTGTTGGGGTTGGTGGTGTTTTTCGTGCTGACTGCCCATAATCTGTCTGTGTATGTGAAGGAGAATATCAATTTCTCTATTATCATTAGTGATGATATGAAGGAGGCAGATATTCTGAAGTTGCAAAAGAGGCTGGATAAGGAAGTGTTTGTACGGTCTACGGAGTATATTTCGAAGAAGCAGGCGCTTCGCGAGCAAATTGAAGCAATGGGAACAGACCCGCAAGATTTTCTGGGGTATAATCCGCTTCATGCATCTATCGAAGTGAAGTTGCATTCTGATTATGCGAATACCGACAGTATAGCTAAAATAGAGAAACAGATAAAGAAGAATACCAATGTACAAGAAGTGCGTTATCAGGAAGATCTGATAAACATGGTCAATGAGAACATCCGCAACATAAGCCTGATGTTACTGGGGTTGGCGGTATTATTGGCGTTCATATCCTTTGCATTGATTAATAATACCATCCGGTTGACAATCTATTCCAAGCGCTTTCTCATTCATACAATGAAATTGGTAGGGGCGAGTTGGAGTTTTATACGCCGTCCGTTCCTGTGGCGTAACTTTTGGATAGGTGTATTGGCTGCTGTCATTGCCGATGGGATTTTGTGGGGTGCTGCCTACTGGTTGGTGGTGTATGAGCCAGATCTGATCAGTGTTATTACGCCCAATGTCATGATGCTGGTTTCCGTATCGGTGCTTGTGTTCGGGGTGTGCATTACATGGTTCTGTGCATACCTGTCCATTAATAAGTTCCTGCGGATGAAGGCAAGTACACTGTATTATATATAATACCGGACAGTATAGTTGCTTCAATCGGAACTATACATAAATGGAAAAATAAGAGACGTTTTGAATGAAGTTAAACCGTAAATAATTAAATCATAAATAAAGAGATGAGTAAACAGAAATTTGCTTTCGATAAAACCAACTTTATCCTGCTTGCAGTTGCAATGGCGGTAGTGATTATCGGCTTTATCCTGATGACCGGTCCGGTGTCTACACCGACGCACTTTGAACCGGATATTTTTAGTGCAAGACGTATTAAAGTTGCTCCGGTGGTTTGCCTTGCGGGCTTCTTACTTATGATATATGCAGTGTTGCGTAAGCCGCGTGACAAGCAAATGGATAATGGGGGAATGAAAGAATGAAATGCTATGTGTGGGAGGATGGCCTTCTATCATAAATTATAAATCATAAATAAACTACATGGAATGGTTTGAGGCGCTCATCCTTGGGATAATCCAAGGTTTGACAGAGTATTTGCCGGTAAGTAGTAGCGGACATTTGGCTATCGGTTCGGCATTATTTGGTATTGAGGGAGAAGAAAATCTGGCATTTACGGTAGTAGTACATGTGGCTACGGTGTTCAGTACGCTGGTAGTTCTGTGGAAAGAGATAGAATGGATTTTCAAAGGGCTGTTTAAGTGGCAGATGAATGAAGAGATGCGCTATGTAATTAATATCTTGATTTCTATGGTACCTATCGGTATTGTAGGCGTGTTCTTTAAAGATGAGGTGGAATCGGTCTTTGGTTCAGGTTTACTGATCGTAGGCTGTATGTTGCTGTTGACGGCTGCTTTATTGTCTTTCTCTTATTATTATAAGCCGAAACAGAAAGAGAATATCTCTATGAAAGATGCATTCATTATCGGTTTGGCTCAGGCTTGTGCTGTACTTCCCGGACTTTCACGTTCCGGAACTACAATTGCTACAGGGTTATTGCTGGGTGATAATAAGGCAAAGTTGGCTCAGTTCTCTTTCCTGATGGTGATGCCACCCATATTGGGTGAAGGCCTGTTGGATGGTATGAAGTTGATGAAAGGCGAAGATATTGCCGGAAGTATTTCAACCTTGTCATTGTTGATAGGCTTCATTGCGGCTTTTGTATCGGGTTGTTTGGCTTGTAAGTGGATGATTAATATTGTGAAAAAAGGGAAACTGATATACTTTGCGATTTATTGTGCGATTGCCGGTATTGCAACCCTTGTACTGTCACAAATGCAAGGATAGCAGATGAAGTTTAAAGAAGGAGAAGTACTCTATTTCAATAAACCGTTGGGATGGACTTCGTTTAAAGTTGTGGGACATGCGCGTTACCACATCTGCCGACGGATGAAAGTGAAGAAATTGAAAGTAGGCCATGCCGGTACACTCGATCCTTTGGCTACGGGGGTGATGATTGTCTGTACAGGTAAGGCTACGAAGCGAATTGAAGAGTTTCAGTACCATACGAAGGAATATGTTGCCACCATTCAGTTGGGCGCCACCACTCCTTCCTACGATCTGGAACACGAGATAGATGCCACTTACCCTACGGAGCATATTACGCGGGAGTTGGTGGAAGAGACGTTGAAGACATTTATCGGTGAGATACAACAAGTGCCTCCCGCCTTTTCAGCCTGTATGGTGAATGGCAAACGTGCTTATGATCTGGCACGTAAAGGTGAAGAGGTAGAGTTGAAGCCGAAGTTGTTGGTGATTGACGAGATAGAGTTGCTGGAATGTAACTTGCCGGAGATTAAAGTCCGCGTGGTGTGCAGCAAAGGTACGTATATCCGTGCCCTGGCACGTGACATCGGTGAAGCGCTGAATAGCGGTGCTCATCTTACGGCTTTGGAACGTACTCGCGTAGGCGATGTCCGATTGGAAGATTGCCTCGACCCGATGAATTTTAAGGAGTGGATAGATGCTCAGGAGATAGAAATTGAAGAATAACTTAAAGAAAGAATAGATATGAAACTGTCGCAATTTAAATTTAAGCTTCCGGAAGAGAAGATTGCTTTGCACCCTACAAAGTATAGAGATGAATCGCGCCTTATGGTGCTTCACAGAAAGACAGGTGAGATTGAGCACAAAGAATTCAAAGATGTTCTGAACTACTTTGATGACAAAGATGTGTTCATCTTCAATGATACGAAAGTATTCCCTGCCCGCCTGTATGGTAATAAGGAAAAGACCGGTGCCCGTATCGAGGTATTCCTTCTTCGCGAGTTGAACGAAGAACTTCGTTTGTGGGATGTATTGGTAGATCCTGCCCGTAAGATACGTATCGGCAATAAGCTGTATTTCGGTGACGACGATTCTATGGTAGCTGAAGTTATTGACAATACGACTTCGCGCGGTCGTACGCTCCGTTTCCTTTATGACGGTCCGCACGATGAATTCAAGAAAGCTTTGTACGCACTGGGCGAAACCCCACTGCCGCATAGCATTATCAATCGTCCTGTAGAGCCGGATGATTCAGAACGTTTCCAGTCTATCTTTGCTCGCAATGAAGGTGCGGTAACGGCTCCTACTGCCAGTCTGCACTTCAGCCGTGAACTGATGAAGCGCTTGGAAATCAAGGGTATCGATTTTGCTTATATTACTCTTCATGCCGGTTTGGGTAATTTCCGCGACATTGATGTGGAAGACCTCACGAAGCATAAGACGGACTCTGAACAAATGGTTGTGAACGAAGAAGCCGTCAGCATTGTGAACCGTGCCAAGGATATGAACAGACAGGTTTGTGCCGTGGGTACTACCGTGATGCGTGCTATCGAGAGCACCGTAAGCACAGACGGACATCTGAAACCGTACGAAGGCTGGACGAACAAGTTCATCTTCCCTCCTTACGACTTTACAGTGGCAAATGCGATGATTTCCAATTTCCACATGCCGCTTTCTACTTTGTTGATGATTGTTGCTGCTTTCGGTGGATACGATCAGGTAATGGAGGCGTATAATGTGGCTCTGAAGGAAGGTTACCGCTTCGGTACGTATGGCGATGCGATGTTGATTACGGATAAGTAATGCACGTCTATTTCAGTTTAGGGACTAACTTAGGTAATAAGGAGCAGAATCTCCGTCTTGCCGTGCAATATATTGAGAAGCGGATAGGGAAAGTGATTTCCCTGTCCGCTTTTTATGCTACTGCCCCGTGGGGGTTCTCCTCGGACAATGCTTTCCTGAATGCTGCTGTCTGTATAGAAACCACGCTTTCTCCCTTAGAGGTACTTTCTGAGTCGCAGTCCATTGAGCGGGAGATGGGACGTATTCATAAATCCGTAAATGGTGTGTACAGTGACCGTGTGATAGATGTCGACTTGTTGTTGTATGATGATCTTATTTTGGATACCCCTACATTGAAACTTCCCCATCCGTTGATGCAAGAACGTGCTTTTGTGATGGAACCATTGGCGGAAATTGCCCCTGATGTGATGCATCCTGTATTGGGGAAAACCATACAGGAACTTTATAGGACACTTGTGTCTCAGAAATAGAATACTTGTGTTACAAAAATGAAATACTTGTGTTGTAGGAATAGAATGCTTGTGTTATAAAAACAGTATGAAGAATAAATATCGCAACTTGTTCTTGCTTTTTGGCGTGCTGGCTATCGTTCTCATGCTTTGCACGATGGATATGGATTATTCCGATATATGGGAGAATCTGAAGCGCGTGGGTTTTTGGTTTCCTGTGATCATGCTGTTGTGGTTCTTTGTCTATCTGATAAATACATGTTCATGGTATCTGATAATCAGGGATGACCGTAAGTATCGCGTTCCTTTCTGGACGGTCTGCAAACTGTCGATCACCGGTTTTGCCATCAATTATGCCACGCCCGGCGGGCTGATGGGAGGCGAACCGTACCGGATTATGGAGCTGGCTCCCTATGTGGGTGTAAGTAAGGCTACTTCTTCCGTCATTCTGTACGTGATGATGCATATCTTTTCTCACTTCTGGTTTTGGTTTCTTTCCATATTCTTATATATCTTCCTGTATCCTGTGAATACCTTTATGGCGATTTTACTCACTGCAATAGGAGTATTCTGTCTGCTGGCTATCTGTTTCTTTGCCCTTGGATATAAGAATGGAATGACGGTGAAGACTTTCCGGTTTCTGCAGAAGGTACCGTTTATCAAACGGTGGGCACATCGTTTCATTGTGAAACAAAAAGATACTCTGGAGCAGATTGATAGTCAGATAGCCTTGTTGCATAGCCAACATAAGACTACTTTCTACAGTTCGCTGTTGTTGGAGCTTTCGGCACGCATATTCTCCAGCCTTGAAATATACATCATTCTGCGCGTCTTCACCCCGGAAGTGAGTGGATGGGATTGTGTGTTGATATTGGCTTTCTCTTCGTTGTTCAGCAATCTGATATTCTTCTTCCCGATGCAGCTGGGCGCGCGCGAAGGTGGACTGGCACTGGCTGTAGACAGGTTGCACATATCTCCGGTACTGGGTGTTTATGTAGGGTTGATAACTCGGTTGCGCGAATTACTGTGGATAGCTATCGGAATGATTCTGATTAAAATAGGCAATAGAAAGTCGTAGAAATTTTCGTTAATACTTCATTGATTATATGCCATATTCACAGAAAACCTTTATCTTTGCACCCGAAAAATGAATGTGGAAAGATTTGAGTAGCTTGCAACCACAGAAAAAAATGCTAAAACAACATCCTTTTCTGACGGCTCTGTGCTGATGCTTCTACTCACATTTATCTCTACTGCCTTCATTTTCTAATTTTTAATTTCTAATTTTTAATTTGAAATGGGATATTTATTCACATCCGAATCGGTGTCTGAAGGACACCCCGACAAAGTGGCCGATCAAATATCGGACGCTGTGCTTGACAAACTGTTGGCTTACGACCCCAGTTCGAAAGTAGCTTGCGAAACTCTGGTAACTACGGGACAGGTAGTACTGGCTGGAGAAGTGAAAACCAAAGCGTACGTTGACTTACAACTCATTGCGCGCGAAGTAATTCAGAAAATCGGCTATACAAAAGGCGAGTATATGTTCGAAAGTAACTCGTGCGGTGTATTGTCCGCTATTCATGAGCAAAGTCCCGACATTAACCGTGGCGTAGAGCGTCAGGACCCTATGGAACAGGGTGCAGGCGACCAGGGTATGATGTTTGGTTATGCTACTAACGAGACTGAAAATTACATGCCTCTTTCTCTCGACCTGTCACATCGCATTCTGCAAGTGCTGGCCGACATCCGTCGTGAAGGTAAGGAAATGACTTATCTCCGTCCCGATTCTAAGAGTCAGGTAACCATTGAATACGATGATAACGGCACGCCCGTACGCATCGATACGATTGTAGTTTCTACTCAGCATGATGATTTCATCCAGCCGGTTGACGACAGCGAGGCTGCCCAGTTGAAAGCAGATGAAGAAATGCTTGCCACAATTCGTCGGGATGTCATCAATATCCTGATGCCGCGTGTCATAGCTTCCATCCATGCAGAGAAAGTTTTGGCATTGTTTAATGATCATATCACTTATCACGTCAATCCTACCGGAAAGTTTGTTATCGGCGGACCTCATGGAGATACCGGTCTGACAGGGCGTAAGATTATTGTAGATACATATGGTGGCAAGGGTGCTCATGGTGGTGGCGCTTTCTCAGGTAAAGATCCCTCGAAGGTAGACCGTAGTGCTGCTTATGCTGCCCGTCACATTGCTAAGAATCTGGTAGCTGCCGGTGTAGCCGACGAGATGCTGGTACAGGTATCTTATGCTATCGGTGTGGCACGTCCCATCAATATTTACGTTAATACTTATGGACGCGGTCATGTAGCGATGAGTGATGGTGAGATTGCAAAGAAGATTGATGAACTTTTCGATCTTCGTCCGAAAGCCATTGAAGATCGTTTGAAGCTCCGTAATCCGATTTATCAGGAAACTGCAGCTTACGGCCATTTGGGACGTGAACCGCAAGTGGTTACCAAGCACTTTAAATCCCGTTATGAAGGTGATAAGGATGTAGAGGTAGAACTCTTCACTTGGGAAAAACTGGATTATGTGGATAAAGTGAAAGCCGCTTTCGGTCTGTAATCTTTCTCTGGTTTTGTAATCAGCGTAGCTTTACAAGCTATTTATATAGAAGGCTGCCCTTTTGCACGGAGATTTCGGTGCGGAAGTGGCAGCCTTTGTTTTATTTCCTTATATTTGTGCATTGAACACAAATGTCTTGTATCTTATGAAAAAGCCACTTAAAATTATTGGAATCAGTGTAGCTTCGTTGTTGGTGCTACTGTTATTATCTTTTCTTTTCATTAGGTTTTTCTTCCGCGAAGAGGTTGTTTCTTATTTACAGAAAGAGCAAAAGGAGCTTTATGTCGAATTGCTTCAAAAGAGTAGATATGCCACGGATACATTATGTTTGCGTCCGGTTTATTGCATGGATGATGCTCGTTTGGCAGAAGTTGAATCCCATTTCCGGTTAGATACGCTTTTGGAGGGTACGGAAGATACCTATCAGAAAGCGCTTAAGATCCAGCGCTTTGTCTCCGACCGTTTGCCTCACGGCAACTTGCCGCGGATGCCGGAACGAAGGAATGCCATTGATTTATGGGCTTTTGCCGATACAAGCAGTTATCATTTGAACTGTCGGTTACATTCCATTCTGATGCGGGATATGCTGATGTCGGTCGGCATTAAAGCCCGGTATATCACTTGCCTGCCCGAGGATGTGGAGGATCAGGATTGTCATGTGGTCAATGAGGTGTTTGTGCCTGAACTGGGAAAATGGGCGATGATAGACTCGGATCAGGATAAAGTGGTGACGGATATGGAAGGCGTTCCTCTGTCGCTTCGCGAATTGAGGGATAAACTGATTGCCGGTGAGCCTTATCTGATTAATGGAGAGAAGAGTGAAGGGCAATACTACGACCAATATATGGCTAAGAATAGCTATTGGTACAGTAGGCATGAGGTGAGCTGTATAGATGATGAAACGGGTGATCTCTTGCCGGGTGACCGGAGAATTGTTCTTATCCCTGTAGGGTATAGTGTGCAAAGTGGTAATACTCAGTGGTTGTTTGAAAATAGTATTTGTACTACAGACCCGGAGAAATTCTGGGAATAGTCAGCTTCTGCTTCACTAACAAATGGTTTCATAGTTTATTGGCAAATGATTTCGTTTGTTGCCGGCAAACGAATCTTCATCTTTGACTGCTTTTAAAGGGGATAGGACAGTTGTAAAGCGAAGTGATGAATTGATTTCTATTTGTCGATGTTTTAATCAAATTGATGCTATTTATTTGTTTTATGTGATTATAGTTGTTTCTCATTTTTGCATTATAGGATATCCTGTGAATAAATAAAGGATATAAATTCGTTATTTCTGCATATTCTTGCATGTTTTAGGGCTTCTTATGCAGAAAAGGGTTACTACTTCCGGGGCAAAGAGTTACTACTTATAGGTGTTATAGTTACTACTTATGGGTAAAAGGGTTACTACTTCCGGCTAACGGACTTATTTGCTCCATGATTTACACTTATATGTATGCTTTTCGGGGAATATTTCATTCTAAAAGAAATGTAAGGATTAAGCTATTCTACAGTTGGTCTGCTTTTTACGGACTTTTACTCGCTTGTTTCTGTACTTATGGGTACTTGTATGGAAACAGCGCATTCTCGGCGATCAGGAAATACAAAATGTCAAAATGATAGCGCAGAAGTTTGTGTGAACAGTTTGTATGCCTGAGTTGTTCGTACAATATCGTTGTGTTTCTTGTAGTAGTCCCAACCGATATTTTGCTGGCTTGTAGCGACTGCGTGATAATAATAATGAGGATCAAAAATGCAGGATGTTTTCATGATTGTCGGTATTTATTGAGGCAAAATACTATATATTTCTGGTTTGTCATTATCTTTGCGGATTCAAAGTGGTTGTCAGTATGTTTTTTTGAATAGACTAAGAATGAGTAATATGCTAAAGAAGCTGTTCTCCTTTTTCGGGAGAAATGAAACGGTTCCGGACTCGCAGGCCTTGCTTGTCCCTATGGAAACCTTTGATAAACCGAAGGTGAAGGATATTGTGCGGCAATGGATTCTGTATATTGACGCGCATGAAATCCTGCCGAATGCTATTGTTGCCCTGAACTTCAACATCTGGGAGGTTGTGGACGAGGATAACGTAAGTTGCTATACGCTTGAACTGATTGGATCGGAGCGATATGACGCCGAAGATGATGACTGGGCATGCGAGGAGGACTTCGATCCAAGGTTCAGAAATTGTGATGCATTGCAGCTCTCAAGCAAAATTCCATGGGAGGATGTGCTGAAAGGACTGATAGAGGTTTTGAAGGAACTCAAGATTGAGTTAGCAGAGATAAATCTCTTTCGGGTGGAGCACATTACTGTCGGATTTGCGGAAGGGGACCTGAGAGTTATAAAATAATCATAAATGCTATAGATTATAGTATAGAAGATGCTATTTGTATTATCTTTGTGGAGATGTGTAACTGGTTATTAAATACATCACATGAGTAGCTACGGAAACGCAACGATAAAGCTAACTATTTATGAAAAAACTGTTATTCTTTTTTTTATTAGCTGTTATGTCTCTATTGAGTTCATGCAGGAAAGGGAGTCGTGTTACTAATCCGATTTTATTATTAGCAGATTCTCTAATGCAATTTAGTCCGGACAGTTCACTTTATTTGCTTGAACAAATATCTGATCCACAAAAGATGAAAGGTGCGAATAAGGCTTTCTATAACTTGTTGTTAACACGAGCAAAGTA
>ERZ779762.370-NODE-370-length-29187-cov-3.144858_pt1 | contig 29187 bp, 25 predicted proteins | sample MGYA00511887_ERZ779762 | MGnify/ENA primary metagenome ERZ779762 (study PRJEB29588, sample SAMEA2163052) | human gut metagenome | biome: human gut; feature: human-associated habitat; material: faeces | place: Denmark | collected 2008/2010 ...
TGTTTATATCCATCGGTCATGAGCAATATCCTGATATTTTTCTGTGCTGCCTCCGTACTCTCTGATTTTTTCTGGTCTTTCTTTTTATCATTTTTCTTTTCAGATACAGATTTCAGTAATTCTTCCCATCTGCTCTGAATAGATATTTCAGAATGCGTTTGCTCTTTTCCCACAGCACTTTCTTCTATGCCTGCTTTCAAGCCTCCGATCACACACAATAACAGTAAAATCCATGTTATATAGATACTGTAATGCTTTTTATTCCGTCTCCGCAATTTTCTTTCCTTTCTTCCCGCCCTTTATACCCGAAAAAAGACAGCCGTAAAAACGACTGTCTTTTATCTTTTGTATATTCCCCAAAATGCCGGTTCCTGTATTCTGACTCCTAGCACCCAGCTAGGTGGGTATCCGCATCTGCTTTTCTGCCTTCCACTGCAAAATCGATGGCCTGACATATTACAGAGATGTAAGACTCCCGTTTAAAGTATTGTAGGTTCAAAAATTCAAGAGTGTCGAACATTCCAGGAAAGTAAATCTGTAACTATAGTATACCTAAATTTGCGCAATATATCAAGAGAAAAATTAATCTCTTCGATTATTTATAAGAAGCACCAGACGAAATACCTGAAGTGCTGTACTCACAACCGCTGCCACATACGTAAGCGCCGCTGCGGACAATACTTTTCTCGCGCCTTTGATCTCATCCCCATACAGAATTCCCAAGCTGTCAAGCACCCGCATAGCACGTGCGGACGCATCAAATTCAACCGGAAGTGTCACCAGCTGAAAGATCAGTACGCCGGAGAAAAGAATGACACCAATTTTTGCCAGTCCGACATAACCGAGGATCAAACCGATCAAAATGAGCGGCATCGAAAGCCGGGAAGCGAAATTGACGATCGGTACGAGTGCCGTACGGATTGTGATCGGCACGTATCCTCTCGCATGCTGGATAACGTGGCCGCATTCGTGTGCAGCTACCCCAACCGCGGAAACAGAAGTCGAGCCATACACCGAATCTGATAGATTGACTACTTTTTTGCTCGGATCATAATGGTCTGTCAGATCACCACTCACACGGCGGATGCTGACATCCGTGATACCGGCACTTCGCAGAATCATCTCTGCCACCTGCTCCGCACGCAGACCGCGCTGGTTATAAACCCGGCTGTTTTTCTGGAAACTTCGCTTTACATTCGCCGACGCAATCATGCTGATAACCGCTCCGATCACCACAAGGATATACGTCGGATCCCAGTACATATAATAAGGATACATACTATCACGCTCCGTTCATTGTGTATTTATTGTACGCATTATAGCACACTTTTATTCTTTTGTCACTTCCCTCTTGTTGTTTTTTTTAAATCGTGATACACTAGTATTTACCAAAATGCGAATGTGGGGAATGGAGTTCTGAATCGTAATACCAAAAATGAAAAGGAGTACATTTAATATGTCATTATTTCAATCTTTTCTCCTTCTGATCATTGGATTTGTTTTCCTGATCAAAGGAGCCGATTTTTTTGTAGACGGAAGCGCCAGTATCGCCAAACAGCTGCGCGTGCCTTCCCTGATCGTCGGAATGACGGTAGTCGCCATGGGGACAAGCCTTCCGGAATGTTCCGTCAGTGTGACCGCATCGCTCGCCGGCAATAACTCATTGGCAATAAGCAACGTCGTAGGTTCGAATATATTCAATCTGCTCGTGGTATGCGGAGTGTGTGCCATCATTACACCGCTCGCCGTTCATGAAGATACACGAAAGCGTGATTTTCCGGTTTCTATCGTATGTGCCATCCTGCTTTTGGCGGCCGGCTGGCTGGGAATGTCGATCAGCCGCGTGGAAGGTATCGTATTTATAGTTTGCTTTGCCATCTTCCTCATTGTCATGATCCGTTCTGCCCTGAAAGCAAGAGCTGCCGGCATCGAAGTTGAGGTAGAAGGCGAAGATGCGAAAATTCTCCCGGTGTGGAAAAGTCTATTATTCATTATACTTGGTGGTGTAGCGATCAAATATGGCGGTGACTTTGTCGTAGATTCTGCATCTGACATCGCTGCGGCATTTGGTATGACCCAGACACTGATCGGACTTACGATCTGCGCGATCGGAACCAGTCTGCCGGAACTTGTCACCTCGATCGTAGCTGCCCGGAAAAATGAAGTCGATATGGCAGTAGGAAATGTGATCGGCTCAAACATTTTCAATATTCTGCTTGTACTCGGTGTCGGTTCTGCAATCAGTCCGATTGCCTTTATCACGGAAAATGCGATTGACCTCGTATTTCTTATTTTTATCAGCATCCTGTGCTGGATCTTCTCCTGCTCCCGCAAAGAAATCCGCCGGGGTGAGGGAATCTTTATGGTTACCTTATATATCGTGTACTGGGTTTATATCTGTGTACGGTAACCGTTTGAAGCAGCAAGTTTAATTTCCAGTTTTTTACATTATCATTATGTATATTCACGGGACCGGCAAACTGCACGAAAAGCACCGCTTTAACAGTTTTGCAGATATCATCGAAGAAGGCTCCGGTACTGCATTTGACCCCCTTCTCGTCGATGTATTTATGGAATTAAAAGACGAAGTGATAAATGTGCACGACACGATGCAGGCACAGTAATCATTTCAAATGTGCCACCCCTAACTCCGTCGTACCTTCGCCCTCTTCGTTTACTTCCGGCATATAGGTATAATACAGATCCTCGCCGATCACCGCAGTAAACAAGCTGTCGGAAGGCGCCTCAAACTCACTGGTTTTCCCATCATCCTTAAAATTGACAGCATGGAATTTGGTTTTCTCTGAAGCACGGTCTCCATAAACCATCATGCCATCGATAAAATTCATGTCACTCTCCCAGGAAGCCTCTTTTTCCGCTTCCATAGTTTCGAACGTCATTTTATACAACGAATTTTCCGTTCCCTTCGTAAGATACACATTGTCTTCGTCCATATAAACGACATTTGGGGCATCGGCCGCCTCCAGTTCATTTTCTTTTCCCTGATTTCCATCCGTCGAGAGGAAGCCGGCAAATGTATGCGCATTGGTTTTCATCAATTCTTTCATTTCTTCCACCGTCGTCGCAGGATCCCCGCACTTATCCACAACTTCCTTTTTCTCATCCCAATACGAATAACTATAGTACACCGTATTGTCATTCACACTATGCAGCGAAATCTGTGCGCGGTATTGATTCAATGGCTCAACCAATTCTGTCGCCGTACCGCTCTTTAAATCAATCGTTACCAGCACCGGCATCGACGTAACTTCGCCGGTATTTTCATCACTTTGATTCTTTTCAAGCACGGCCGCTGCCATACCATCTTTCACGATAAACCGTGCATTTGCGCTCACCGAATAGTCAAGTTTGCCGATTTCTTTCCATCGCCTCAAACGATGAATTAAGAAAAGAACGCTTTTTAATGTCCAAATACCAAGCGAAGATCTCCTACCATCACCTCTATTGCCGCAAGGACAAGAAATACTATGGCTATATAATAACATAGCACTTTTAACCGGTTAAAATGTTTATCATAAAAAAAGATCGCCAATCCTAAAAACAAAATTCCAACAAGAGCATACATCATAATATTTTTTACCTTTCGCCTTCTCTTCCAATTGGACGTTTCTACCAGTATACTTTCCTATATTTCACACATGCAGCGCCCGCAGCAAAAAATACACTGCCTGCTATAATTGCCGCAGTCATGCGCAGCGGATCCGTCTCAATCGTCAATGTCTGCTGCGGGAAAATGGAAATTGCCGAAAACATATGCAGTCCATCAAATAAGTTCAGGTAAATCCCATATAAAACCGCTGTCATCAGCGCTGCTCCCGTACTTTGAAAGAGGAAGCAGCAGAAAAATGCCATACCCGCCATCATCCATATTTCTGACAATATCTGCCATAGCAGTAAGATATCAAATGGCTGAATTATCTGAAGCACACCAAATGAAAGTACCGCCGCTATCATATACCCAAACACGCCAGCCACTTCGCAGGCAATGATTTGATGTGGTTTCCAGATCAGATACATCAACTCATTGCCATCATGGGAAAAGAAATCTCCCGCATACAGGAGAATCCACCAAGTTGAAAAAAGCGGAACCCATACATGAAGCTGCCGAATGCAGTCAGCCATCTTAATATCTGACTCCGGTCCGGTCAAAATCAGTGCCGCCAGTGCCGGAATCAGCACAAATAAAGCAATCAACGGCACCGCAAACCGCAGCTTATTTTTTGTCATTTGAACAAAATATAATTTACTCATCCTTACGCCTCTTTCAGTCTTTGTAAATAGCCCTGCTCAAGTGTGGCATTATCGTCTCCGGCAAAATGACATGCTTCCTCTACCGTCACATTTTCCAAAAGTGTCCCGTCTTTCATAATTAAGACACGGTCACACACCGCTTCCACTTCTTCCACAATGTGAGTGGAAATCACGATAATCTTGTCATTTTTTGCCAATTTCCGGATAATTTCTTTAAAATGACTGCGTTCTTCCGGATCCAGTCCTGTCGTCGGTTCATCCAAAAACAAAATGTCCGGATCTCCCAGAATTGCCTGTGCGATACCAAGTCGCCGCTGCATTCCGCCAGACAAATGTCCTACTCTTTCTTCCGCTTTTTCAGACAAATTCACATCGGCAAGCACACGCTCAATCTCAGCCTCTCTTTTGTCCTTCGGCACCTTTTTCGCCGCAGCAAAATAATACATCATTTCTTTTACCTTCAGTTCATGAAACATTCCAAAACGTTGGGGAAGATACCCGATCTGCTCTCCTTTTTGTAACGAAACCACACCCTCTGAAACCGGATATAGTCCAAGTATACAGCGAAGAAGTGTTGTTTTTCCTGCCCCATTCGGTCCAAGAAGTCCATAGCATCCTTTGTCAAGTTCACAAGTAAATCCTTTGATTGCTTTGTGTCTGCGAAAATTCTTACTTACATTTTCAATCTTTATCATGTCTGCCTCCCTCTGCATTTTGCAATGCCTGCACAAATTCGTTTGGTGTTCTGCTATCATTTTCATCCATTAAATATTTTATGGTCAGTTGTGCCACGTATTTTGTACCACACTCACGCATTTTTAGGATAAAATCATCCTGTAATTTTTCCTCTTCTGTCAATTCTGCCCCTTCCGACAAATCTTTTAAAAGTTCAATTTCCGCCGGATTTTCTGTCTGCCAGTCATACGAGAAAAAGATGTCTTTCAGGGCCGTCTTTCCCGTCGCTTTTATGCTTGACGCCAGCACCTGCAGAGGCGAAACCGTATTCTGCGTCAACACATGATCGCCAAGATCATAATATTCATTTAAAAGCGTGTTAAAAGCAAAACTTCCCGGTATCACGATTACCGTTTTTTCCTGCGCCGGCGATGTCTCATTCAGATCAAGAAATGTCATAAGCTGTTTCCATTCTTCCGAAAATTCTGATGTGGTAAATTGTTTTGCTGCCACCAGCGAATTCGTATCGAGTGGATAAACAATCTGCGCGTTTCCATTTTCTTCCAATTCCTTACAATTACCGCCCACTAACGTCACATAAGAAGTTTCTCCTTTACGGACATCTCCATTTTCCGGAAGATTACTTTCCACTTTTAGTCCTTTTGTGTGAATTGTAAAAGCTGCTGTCTCATTTTTGTTTACCTTCCACATGCCGTTCTCATACAGGTTTTCCGCTCCCGCCACCGGATAGTAAGCAAAAAATCCAGGCAGGAAACAAGCATTTCGATTTGCATAAAAAACAGGACTGCTTCCTTTATAATAAAATGTGAGTTGCGAAGTTTGCTGCGGTGTCTCTACCACCACCTCGTCTCCCTCCTGCGTAAACGAAAGTGTTTCTCCCTCTGTCGATTCTATCTTGGAAATCTTGTATCCATGATAGAGTGTAAAATAACATTGTTTCGGTGTATTTTCCGACATAATGGATGCTGTCACTTTTGCCGAAAGTTCGTGACCAAACGTCAACTCCATATCGTACGCCTGCACTTGAAAATCACTCTGTGTTTCTTCTATTTCCGGCTGTGTTTCATAATAATTTTGGTCTTCGGATACCGCACTCTTTGGATGATCTGTCATGCGTAATACACTTCCCTCATTCACTGCACCCAGCACACAAAGGGCAGTCCAGACGATAAACAGACCATCTGCCACTCTTCTTTTTGCTTTTGTATATCTGCATACACTACGCGCAAAAAGCCAGCCACCGATCCCGATCCAAAGAAGCATCACGGCAATGCGGTAAAACTCTACCGGAACTCCATATAATGGATCTCCCAGTGCCTGAATATCCGGCGGCAAAAGATACAGCCAGTCGCGAAGCCAGTAAACCGAAATTCCTCTGCCCCACGATAACATCGAAAAATATTTTGCATTTGCCGGCAATATAAGCATCAGCACGACAAGAATCACCAGATATCCTGCGTATCGGTTGGGAATACGTGAAATCAAATATCCCATCCCCACTGCCGCACACGAGAGTAAGAAAATATTAACCCCAAGTATCTTTAACATCTGTAAGAAACACATCTGCGGCATATGCAAAATAGAAACACCCGCCAGTACATAAATCAAAAATACAAGTGCATAGATCAGAATTAATGTTCCAAGCACCGCAAACTGATTTCCTTCCACGATCCACGCTCTCTCCCGCATGGATTCCACCAAATTTACCTCCCTGCTTTTTCGCATAAATTCACAGGAGATAAATAAAAAGAACAAAAAGCCCAACACATAAAGATAATTCATATCCATCAAAAAATAGATTGCCTGTACTTCCTCTGTGGCCGCTCCTGCAAAGGCATGAAGCAGTCGAAATAGAAACACATTCTCTGCAGCCAATAAAAGAAGATACGGAATGCTGACACTCATTGTTCGTATAAATAATCGCATCGTGTTTTTGTATGTAGTCATTGTTCAATCCTCCCATCTGTAATTCGAATCACTCGCTCACAATGCCGCGCGACTGTCTCATCATGTGTGACTATGATCAAAGTTTTCCCTTGTTCATGAAGTTCCATAAACAAACGAATAATCTCGTCGCCGGTTGCCCGGTCCAGCGCTCCTGTCGGTTCATCACATAAAAGTACAGAAGCATCATTTACCATCGCTCTTGCGATCGCCACTCGCTGTCTTTGCCCACCGGAAAGTTTTGTCACCGGCTGATGTCGTTTTTCAAATAATCCTACTTCCTTTAATATCTGTTCCACACGCGCTTTTTTCTGATGATGGAACCGTTTTGAATATAAAAGAGGGAGGATAACATTTTTTTCTACCGTTTCACGTTCAATTAAGGCAAAATCCTGCATTACAAATCCAAATATTTCATTTCGGATGTGTGCCATCTGCTTCTCAGAATACGAACTTATCTCTTCTCCCTGCAAATAATATTTTCCTTCACTCGCCTTGTCCATCGCACCAAGGATATTTAACAAAGTGGATTTCCCCGATCCGGAAGCCCCCATAATCGCAACACTCTCTCCTTCTTTAATCACAAGATCTACATTGCTTAATGCCTCAAAAGCGATACTTCCTTCCCGATATGTCTTTCCTACATTTTCCAGTCTCATCAACAATTCTTCCTCCTATTCACTTCGAATAATCTGTATAATTTCATGTCGCAGATACCACCACACTTGGATACTTATTACAACCAATCCAATAATCAAAGCCGGAATTACAGCAATTCCTATCGCTCCCCATTCCAGTCTTTTGCCAAACACTACAATCCACGACGGCGAAAACTCGTACTTTGCCAGCATCGCTAACAGTCCACCGGAAATGACTGTCCCAACACCAAAACTAATTGCATCTAATATCATAAAATCTTTTACCAGCCAGCCAAAAATCTGTATTTTTTCTGCGCCGACCATCTTACGGATCACAATTTCTTTTTTTCTTCCGCGGATCCACACAACAATTGCCGAAAAAATATTAACAAAAACAATTACCGCAACTGCACTATAAATAGCAAGTGCCGCCTTTGTACTTGTCTGCACATTTCGATTAAAATATTCCTTTTTCCGGTCTCCTGCCGCAAAAGTGAAACCTTCTTTTTTCAGAGAGTCAGCAAACATTCTCTGCTCCTTTTCTGACGCATCCAAAAATCCATATTCCCAGTCATCTTCCCCACTTATCCCGGCAGCATACAAATTGACAAGATATTCATTGGAGCGGCTGTCATTCCGCTCTCCATCGGAATAAACCCCAATCACTTCATACATTGTCCCCTGTAATGAATAATATTTCTTTCCTCCCATTTTTTTACAAAGTGGAAGATTATCTCTGCGAAGCAGCAGTACATTTGCTCTCGTCTTCCGGTCTTCTTTTGTAAATGTTCTTCCCTCTTCTAATGGTACACCATTGCCAAGAACTACCGCCGCCCCTTTTTGAAACCGCAGTCCAGCGCAACGCACATTATCCGGAAGTTTTAATCCTATCTTTTCCACCGTATTTTTTTCTTCCAATGACGGAAAAAACAGCATATAATTTTCATCTAATTCTGCTATCGGCAGATATGTCTTTTTTTCATTTATCATGGCATTCGCACACAATATAAAAAGCACAGAAACCATAATCTCAATCGCAATCACGAAACCGGAACGATAAAAAAATTGTCTCATCACAGCCCCCTTAACCTAATGTATTTTGAAGCATTCCACGGATGGTATCTTTTCGCAAGTAAATGTATGGAATGAAACTGATTCCCACAATATAACATGCCAGACCCAAAATACTGATCCATACTGCCTTTGTATTTCCACCTGCCGGTAAAACAATCGCACACATAATAAAATACATACTCCACACAGGAATTAGAATTCTCACACATATCGACTTCCGTCTTGCCCCACACATCTGATGAATTGCAAATTCCCTTTTATGCTCCTTGATAAAACGAAAAATATTTGCTGTCAATGCCACAAAGCCAAAAACCAGTATGATAAGTACAATACTTCCCATCAATACCATCTGATCCTGCATATCCACACGGATCGCGTCCATTTGTTTTGTATAATTATTCACACTCAATTTGAGCAGTTCCTGCTTTCGCAATTGTTCTATTTCATCTTCCATAAATTGCAGATCATCTGCCAGAAAATAGGTCGAATCATAATACCCCCACAAAGAAAATATGTCTTCTTTGTCTACTCTGTTTAATTGAATAATTGCCTGATCCAGACGAATCTTTTCACGTGTCTTTCCCGGTGCCACATAAAAAGAATCTTTGTCCATAAAACCAATAATTTCATATTTTTGCGTTCCCTGATCATAAAGAACGTCATGCAAGTGGTATAATTTCTTTAAATCAGCCCCTGCCACAATCGGTATCGTTTCTGTTTTTCCACTAACAAATGCCTTTTTGTCACCTTCCCATTGAATGCCATAAATGTCAAAAAAGTTTTCTGACACTTGTATTCTTGCGAGTTCTTCTTGCTCTTTGGGCAGCCCCAATGCTCTGCGAATCTGTCCTCTCTGTTCCCGATGCATTGGCAATCCCAGAGAATCGTCTGCTGTAAATGTTTTAATATTGGATGTATTTTCCTGCAGTTTTTTCTGAAATGCGTCGTAGCAATCTGCCATTTGTTTACATTTCTTTTCGTCATTTATCAATTCATCCAGTGCTGTATCCTCCGTCTGATCCCGAAACATATAAATCTCTGTCTGTTCCGTCATCTGACTTATCTTTTGCTCTATCTGCCGGTAATCTAAGAAAGCCTGCAGCAGATACACCGCAATTAAAGCGACCACTGTAAGTTGTATGGTATTCCATAAAAGAGAAAACCAATTTCTTTTGATGTCTTTTATCAAAAAATATATCATTCAAACATTCCATCCTAATATTTCACATTTAGTTACCTTTTATTTACAAATTCATTATACTTCCTTTATTCATCTTTGTCAATCACTATTTAGACAAATAAGGTATTGACTTTATAAAACTAATGTTTTATTATATTCCCAGTTACTTTTTTCATTATTAGAAAGGCGGCCTGCTATAAATTGAGTAATCAGGATACTTTTAAAAAAGGGTCTGTGGAGTTACTCGTTCTTGCCTTGCTGCAGGAAAGTAATCTGTATGGATATCAGATTTCGCAGCTTGTCAAAGAACGTTCGGGAAACATCTTAACCATTCCAGAAGGATCTATGTATCCTACACTATACCGCTTAGAAGACAAAGGGTATATTTCCGGCGAAAAGCGCAAAATCGGAAAACGTCTTACGCGCGTTTACTATCACTTGGAACCAGCAGGAAAAGATTATCTAAAAGAGTTATTGGATAGTTTTTACACTGTTAATAAGGCGATTGAACGTGTATTAAACTATGACGCTGCAGAGCAATGCAAAAATGCGGAAGGAGATTCCAATGAATGATTCAAAACGCTACTTAAAAAAAATCCGTGCAATCCTTCCCGTGTGGGGAAGTTATGAAAAACGGTTTTATAAAGATATCCGGTCAAATGTCACGGAATTTTGTATGGCACATCCGGATTATACTTATTCTGATCTCGAGCATGAGTTCACTTCACCGGAAGAAATCGTCAGTCATTACCTTACCAGTATTGATCCTGACTATCTTTCCCGGAAACTTTCTTTTGCCAAATACGTGAAAGCAACTTGTACCGTTCTGATATCTGCAATTTTGATTGCATTTTTAATATGGAATATCGTTTTGTACAACGCACGTCAAGAATTTATTAATGCTCTTCCAGCTAACGAAGACACTACTATTGAAATTATAGAATAAATGGAGGTTACATAATTCATGAAACGTATAATCATTACACTAATTGCATTGTCACTTATTGTATTTTGTCCCGTTACCACTTCTAATGCCGCTGTCATTCGGCAACACAGCATAGAATATCTAACCGATGGCAGTTATTATGAAACGACTATCACAACCAACGATTTTCATTCATACTCGCTGATTCGCACAGCTTCTTTGACACGATCAGCCAACAAAACAACAACTTATACCTCAAGTTCTGGAGCCAAACTATGGTTCGTAACAGTTACCGGGAATTTTTCCTATGTAAAAGGGAAATCTTCCAAATGTACTAGTTCTTCTGTTTCCGCTACTGCATATTCTGCTTCTTGGAAAATAACTAACAAAAGTTCTTCGAAAAGCGGAAATACCGCCATCGCAACAGCCACTGGTACAGAATATTTACAAGGAAAACCCATTATCTCTAGAACAAAAAAAGTTTCTTTAACCTGTGATGTAAACGGGAATTTATCTTAAATTGCCAAAGGGCTGTCGCAAATGTGCCACAGCCCTTTTTTCATATCCTATATTCTCATCTCTTCCCTTGTATAATTCGGTGTCTGCCAGTCTCTGACATATTCATCCTCTAACAGCGCATCCACCTTTTCAATGGCGTCATCAAGTGCCGGAGAAAACTTATGCGCATAATATTTTCTGGCTTTTTCAACATATTTTTTTGCAAATCTTTTCGCCTTTTCACTTCGTACTTGTCCCACAGTTCCGGAAAAGGCAGAATCATATAAGTTACTGATCTTGTCCGCATTTTTCACAACAGCTGCCATCGAATCCGACAGAACATTTTTTACATATTCTTCCTCAACTGCCCCTTTTGCACGAGTGAGAAGCTTGACCGCCCGCACCACATCTTCACCAAATATACGAAGGTCTTCTTCTGTCGCATCTGTATCTTCCAAAGTATCATGCAGCAGTGCAACAATCTGGTATTTTTTCCCATAGCCGGCTTTACGGACAAGCTCCGCCACCGCAATCGGATGCACGATATAGGGCGTGTCTCCGTCTTTACGTGCCTGGCCGGCGTGCTTCTCATTGGCAAATGCCAACGCTTTTACATACAGTTCATTGTCCATTTATTCGTCTCCTCTACACCATTCCCGGTATTCCTCTAAACGTTTGATGAATTTATTAACCCCATTGTCCCATCTGTGACTATATTTGTCAATCCATTTGTGGCCAAAAGTATGATATAGTGATATTTTCTTATCTTAATGACATTGCTAGCCACACCCCGACACTCCCACCAAACACAAACAGGGCTGCCACACAAATTCCTTCGTGCGGCAGCCCCGTCTTTGTTCTGTTACTATATACAAATTGTTTTCTATTTGGCTTTTACACTGGCTTTCTTCGAAATGCCACTCAAAATCTTGCCATTACCCTTATTCTTAAAGGCACATACTTTGTAGTAGAATTTTCTTCCTTTTACAGAATCCTTATCTTCGAAAGAATTCTTCTTGACTACAGCAAATTCATCGTAAACTCCGTATTTGCTTTCTGCGCGGTATACGATATAGCCACTGGCCTTCTTGTATTTCTTCCACGAAACAACAATCTTGCCTTTCTTGGCCTTTGCTTTCACCTTGGTAACTTTGCCTTTGAGAATTTTGATCTTGCCAGTGGCTGCAGTGTTTCCTGCTGCCGCCTGAGCTGCCGATGCGGCTGCTTTATCCACATTGGCGGAGATTGCATATGCACTCATCTCGCTGTTGTTTGCCTTTTTCTTGGCTACCGCAACAACTTTGTAATAATACTTGCGTGCATTTTTCTTCTTGCTTGTGTAACAACTCTCTTTGACATTTGCTACCAGTTTGTACTTGCCATTTGCCTTCTCCGCACGGTAAACATTATAGGATTGTGCTCCACGTACCCCTTTCCAGGTAATGCGGATGCCTTTCTTTCCAATTTTCTTACGGCGTACAAATGTGGTTCTTGGTAGCTGGTCTTTGTTCACGACCGGTGCTTCTGTTGCCCCCGGAGCCGGTGTTGCATTGTCTGATGAACCAGGAACCGGTGTTGGTGCCGGCTGCTCTGCCTTACCCACGGTAAGTGCATCGGTTTTGGCCGTTTTTCCGCCGTAGCTGATTATAATTACCTTGCCGTTATGCTCTGCAACCGTCAGCACCGTTCCCTGAGCAGGATCGGAGGTCAGTTTGCCGCTATCCCATGTAATGTTTTCACTTGTGTTATCATTGTAGTTCACATTCACTGACAGACCGTTCAAATCCAGCGTCTGTCCGCTGGTGTAAGACAGGTTGGCAGGCTGATTGATAATCTCAATCCCGCTCACAGACTTTTTAGGAGTTGTGATTGCCACGCCTTGGCTGATGGTATTTGCATGGTTTGTAGTAACTTCTGCTTTTGCAAAGAAATAGTAGGTCGTGTTGGCGGTCAGACCAGAGAATACACGCTCCGTCTGCCAGTTTGCGGGGGCTTCATTTGTGATGTTGTAGCCGTAAGTAACTGTTGTACCGGTATTGCCGGGTTCTACCACAGCCTCATTCAGAGTAATCTGCGTTGGGTCGTCCGCTTGCCCGGTAAGCGTGATCTTATAAGAAGCAGGGCTTACCTTCACTGTAAGGTTTTGCTGTACCGGGTTATAGTTGCCGCTACTATCTTTGTTGTAAGTAGCAGGGAAGGTGTTCTCTCCCACATTGCCAACCGAAGTACTTAGATCATCCCAAGCCCAGCCGTCTGTCAGAGGTACATCCTTCAGCGTGTCGCCATAAGTGGCGGTCAGACCGGTAGGCAGGTCTGGGGTCGACGTTGCTTTGTCGATTGTAAAGGTTCCGCTTGCTGTGCCGGTATAGTCACCTGTGCCGGTGACGGTCACGGTGGCCTGTCCGGCGTTCGTATTATCGCTGGCACTGATTGTGTACTGGTCGCCAGGAATCGTTTCACCGTCTAACTTAACCGTTACCGCATCAGCGGCTGGAATCTGAGCCTGACCGGTATATGTATAGCTGCCGGATACCGTCACTTGGGCACCGGTCAAACTTTTTGCATTGACGGTTAGGGAAACATCCTGCTCCGTTGTGGTAATCGTTTCATAGTTCTTTTCCATATCTGCGTTGGGAGTAAACACCACTCTGTACGAGGAAGTTCCCACTGTGGGAATCGTATCCTTTACAGCATCCGACCAAGTGAATGTACCGTATTGGGTACTGCCTCCGCTCAAGCGGCTGTCCGACACCTTTTCCCCGTCAGTAATTGCGCTTGCCGTTGGCCAACTGATTTCAGGGGCCGCTGCCTTGCTGATGACAAAGGTTTTTTTTGCTGTACCGGCATAGTTGCCTATGCCGGTAACGGTCACGGTTGCTGTGCCCACATTGGTGTGATTCGTATAGGCAATCGTATAATCGCGGTCCTTCATGAGCTGTGTTCCTTTTAATGTTACGCTTACAGCAGGGGTAATCGGAGAGCCTGTATAGGTAAACGATTCGCCATTTACCGTAACATAGCTACTATAAATCCAGGCCTCTCTAATATATACTTTCTTCGTTTCTGCCTGCGCTGCCATATTTTGTGATCCTACAAATTTTGCGGTGAGCGTGTGCCATCCCTTTCCAAGATTCGCTTTTGCGGTGTCGATGGTAAAGATCAGCTCTTCGCCGGAGGTAACCGTTTGTGCCTCAGTAAGCTGTCTGTCTCCTTCGTAAATTGCCATCTGACCCGCCTGAGGTGTGCTAAGCGCTCGTACCTTTTTAACAGGAGCCTTTCCGGTTGCCTTAGGCGTCACAGTGACGCGGATAGACTCGCCGTAGGCATAGGTATTAGTCCCTGTCACTCCGCCGCTAAACTCAGTCCCGGACTGCGCAATGGTGTACTGCACTGTTGCCGTCTTTCCGCCCACGGTAACGGCGGCGGTATAGGTGCCTGCATCGGTGGGCGTTCCGGTAATAGCAGTGCCATCCTTGGTATAGGTAATTTCCGATACATCCACACCGGAGATAAGGGTATTTTCCAGAACTGCGGCCTTTCCTTGTCCGTCATAGATCAAATTACCCGCAGGAGCCTTGATAGTCACACTGCCACCATTGCCTTCGGCCAGTCCGCAGTTTTCTGCCGTACACTTTTCCGTGATGGTTGTACCGTCCTCACTGACGATGTACTGCCAGCTATGCCGGTGTGTCTGAAGCTGCACGGTTTTGCCGTCATCTAATAGGGCGATACCATAGTCGGGAATGTCAGAGGTGAAGTTTCCTTTCTGAATCCAGCCTCCATCAGTTGCCTTGGCGATGGTGATCGGGTTTCCATCTGTAGGATCATGAAAGGATCTCACACCGATGCGAGTCCCTTCATGCAGTTTACCGGTCACCTGAATGGTTTTCCCATCAAACAAAACCACATTTTTTCCGGCATTTCCTGTGTTGTCGGTAATTGTTACCTCGCCTTTGCCGGTGACCCGGAAGGCTTTGTCCTTGAAGTACACGCCGCCGCCATAAGTAGCGGTGTTGCCGGTAATTTTGCCGCCGTGCAGGATCATCTCTGCGGTGTTGGGGACGACAATTGCACCGCAGTACACACCGCCGCCATAAGTAGCGGTGTTGCCGGTAATCTCGCCGCCGTGCATTTCAAATTTACTGTACTCTCTCAGAAATACGCCTCCGCCTGACGGTTTTACGTTGGTATCTGAACCTGAATAGGTTGCACGGTTATTTGTGATTTTTCCGCCGTACATGATGAATGTTGAGGGATTGCTACTACTGCCCCAGCAAAACACGCCGGCACCGTGGACAGTCTCATTTCCGGTAATCGTCCCTCCGTACAGATGGATTGTTCCACCCACTTGGTCGGTGGATACACCGTTCTGAAAACCGGTAATCGTGCCGCCGTACATGTCAAAGGTGCTTCCTGTTGAGAGGGAAATGCCACCTTTCTTGTATACTTCATTGCCCTCTCGGCAAAGCTTGCCGGTTGTCCCGCAGTCTGTCAGCGTCAACTTTCCGTTTCCAGAAATCTTCACGGCACCATAGCCGGAGAAGGTCATCTTATGTCCGTTCAAACAAAGCACCACATCCGACGGTTCCCAACTGCTTTTCAGCGTGACATCCTGTGTCAGGTAGTAGCCGTCCACATCTTTAGGCATAGAGGTCGGCATCTGAGGCTTTGCGGGATCTTTCGCATAGGGATTCCACGGCTGAAAATTTAACTTCTTTTCTTGCGCATGATTGCCAATGTCGGTGTGTGTACCACCACAGACACAGTGCGCTGTATGCCCCTGTGCGCGAAGCAACACCACATTACCCTCCTGATACAGCTCGTTTGTGAGCGCATCATCCGGGAAGAGGTTGTTGAAATATTCTCCGCCGGTTGCGTCAGTAACAGGGATGGATGCCTCGGAGGAATCCAAGTTCTCTACAGAAATACCAAAGCGTGCATCAGCATCCAGCTTCCCGAAGGAGAGCGTTTTCCCTGTGTGAAGCAGAATATTTTTCGTCTTACTCTCCTCGCCGCCCTGATTCTCAATTACCTTTGCTCCGCCGCTGAGGGTAAGCGTGCCATCCCGATAGTCCACGCCTATGGTGTTTTTGGTAATGGAACCGCCTTTCATCGTACATGTCCCGCTATCAAGCAGTACACCGGTGGTATTGCCACTGATTTCGCCGCTGTGCAGGTTGAACGTGCCGCCTGTCACCGCAACGCCGGAGGAGCTACCGCTGATTTTGCCTTTCCCACAGTCCATCAGAGTGAAGGTGCTGTCGGTGCCTACGGTAATTGCAGAAACATCGCTCTGGGCTGTGATACTCTTTCCGTTCAGGCAGAGCATAATATCCCGATTCGGAGCTTCCCATGCTGCGCTTAGGGTAACATCTTTGCTCAGACAGTAGTATTTTGTGTTTGAAGTATCTTCTGTGATTTCATCCAAAGAGTTAACCTCCTTGAATTCTGTCTGCGTGCCGTTATCCAGTCGGTGTATATGAGGGGTTACAATGGAATACTTCCCATTTTCATCTTTCTTGACCCTCCCGTAGCTTTTATCCAGAGAAATGTCCGCAGAGCCGATTGCTTTTTGCCGCCAGATGTCATTCTTCCCCTCCTCATTTAACAGCCAGGTCACTTCGCCGGTGCCCATCTCCTTCTGCGTCTTGGATATTACAGTAGTGTTGTTTCCGTCCTTGTATAGCTCACCCTCGTATGGTGCATCGCCGAATCTTGGTTTGGAGTGGTAATAGTAACAGTTTGTGATTTTACCACCGGAGCTATTTTGTGCAATGGCGTAGTCTTTCGCTGTATAGGAATTGCCTGTGCCCCCATCCGTTCGGAGTTCATCGTCAAACAGGCAGTTTTTGATTGCGCCTGAATTTTCATAGGCAATGCCCGCAGCAGAGGCTTCATCCGGAATACGAATACCCGAAGTTCCCGCCCCCACCGCACTCAGGCAGTTTTCGATTGTGCCACTATTTTGGTAGGCGATGACGCCAAACTCCCCCGTGACATAGAGCGTATAATTGACTCTGGCGCTGCAGCGTTGGATAGTGCCTGCGTTATACGCCGCAATCAGTCCACATTTGGTAACATTGAAATTGTTGGCGTTCATCGTAGAGCCCATGTGGTCAACCTTCACAACCAGATCCTGTATTGTACCGCCTGTTCCAATCCGGCCAAAAAGGCCCTTTTTAGAAATTTCGTCTGGCTTAGTGTAGTCCCCCAGCCGAAAATTCTTTATGGTATAGGCGTTTCCGTCAAAGGTGCCATTGTAGGGATGTTCCTGGGTTCCAATGGGCTCCCAACTGACGTTCTTCAGGTCAATGTCATGCAGCAGTCTGGCGTGAATATCGGCTGTTCCGTTGTTTACCGTATCCCGAAACCATGCCAACTCCTCTGCGTTGGTAATTTGGTAGGGGGATTCTTTTGTGCCTTCTCCTGCCGGCTTTTTGTTTGTTGTTTCTGCCGCAACAGCCTGCAGGGCTTCAATTTCTTCGGCATTTTCTTTGTGGCTATCCCCCAGCTGTGCAGGGGCATACCCGCAGTCCTCTGTGTGGGCGGTGTGGTGCTCACACAACCCGGTTCCCGGCTGTTCGCTCTCCGCATAAACCGGTGTTCCCCATAGGGTAACCGTCATCGCCGCCGACAAAAGCAGTGCCAACGGCCTCCTTAGTTTGATTCTCATAATCTTCCTCCTTACAACCGGAGGGTGTTTGCCTCCCGGTTCTTTTACTATTACTATTTGATCCTGCACCCTGCCGGGTGCATTTTTCCTTTTCCGGCAGCCTGATGGCTGTCAAAAGCATCCTGTCCGGTGCACAACCTGTCCAAAGGCTTTCCTCAGGCTATGAATATCCACAGGCTTTTTCCCAAACCAGTCCGCATTGTACCGATAGGCACGCAGGGCAAAATCCAAATCCGAAAGCCAAAAAATATGCGCATGCGGTCTTTTCTCCCACAGCAGTTCCACAATCTCCAGACTAAAGCTGCCATCCTGCGCCACCACAAATAAATCAACCTCAGGCCCGTCCCGCACCAAACTGCAAAAATCCTCCTGTCTCACATAGGGGGTAATCTCCGCAAAACGCAGATATTCTCTGGCACATTGGTCAAGCTGTCCTAACAAAATTTCCAGTTCCCCAAGGTTTTCATTGTAAAGTGCAATCTTCAACACGTCTCCTCCCTTCCACAGCAGATTAAAAAAGCATGAAAAAAATCGATTCTTTTACAGAACCGACTAAATTTAGGATACCATTTTTCACCACTCTGTCAATAGGTCTTGCATGAGATGTCAAAAATCTGCACGAAATGTAGGTCAAACCAAAAAAAATATGATATAATAGTTCCAGAAAAACAAACTTCTTAAGTTAGGAGGCGAAAATTATGCGGATTGCCATTGTAGATGACCTTTCCACCGATTCCGAAGCTTTGCGGAAGCTGTTCTGCCGCTGGGCATCAGAACAGGGGATTCCTTTGGTTCCTCCCCCTGTTATATTGGAAAGCGGCGAAGCTCTGCTTGCCCATTTCGCTCCGAATGCCTTTGATATAATCTTTCTGGATATTTATATGACCGGCATAACCGGTATGGAGGTTGCCCGAAAAATTCGGGAGCAGGATACGCATTGTCAGCTAATCTTTACAACCACCACCGAAGAGTTCGCTGTGGACAGCTATGAAGTTGGGGCGGCATATTATCTGGTAAAGCCCTTTTCCTATGAAAATCTAACACAGGCACTTTCACGCTGCAGTGCGGAGCTTTTGGAACAAAGCCAGTGCGTAATCATTCCGGGTGTAGCAGAACAGCCACCACTCCTGCTTCATCAAATTACCTATACCGAATACCAAAGTCGCAAAGTAGTGGTTCATCTGCTTGGCGGAAAAAAACGCCTCATCTCCATGCGGCAGGCTGATTTTGCGGCTCTGCTGTTGGCGTATCCCTATTTCTGCGACTGTATGCGTGGCATTCTGGTTAATCTGGAGCAGGTGGAAAGCTTAACGGCAACTCATTTTCTTCTGTCAGATGGGACATCTGTTCCTGTCAGCCGATTAAAATATAAGGAGGTGCGGGAAAAATATCTTTCCTTTGCCTATGCCCGCATGAGAGGAGGCTTCAAAAATGGAACTCTATGATATACTCCACCCGATGCTGGAGCTTTCCGTCTCTCTCCCCGCTATCATTCTGTGCTTTCTGCCGATGAAAAACCATCTGAACGGCAAGGGAAAGCTCCTCTTGCTGTGGGGCATTCCTACTCTGATTTTGTGGTGTGTAGGGATGGGCTGGCTCTGCTGGCGGCTTCGTTATAGCACAAAGCTCTGTATGCTTTTGACGCAGGTATTGCTTCTGCTGTTCTATTGCAAAGCAGTTCCGCTATCTCGGTGGAAAACCGTCAACGTATTTCTGGCGGTTTGCAGTGTGTTTTCCAGCATGTATAATCTGGCAATTCTGATAGATGCCCTTCTGTTTCGGCGGAGTGGTGTAGTTGCGCTTTCCCTAAACAGTACCATTCTTTATGTCCTGCTGTGCTGGCTGCTGCTGGGAATTTTATGCTACCCTGCCACACACGCCGCCCATTGGCTGTTGGATGAAGTGGAAATGCCGGAAACCTGGTATATATTCTGGATATTGCCGTTGGTGTTCTGGTGTCTGAATACCACCCTCCGCCCTAGGAAATATTCCACGCTTTATACCAACCGTGTGATGCACTTCTATCCGATTTTAATTCTTGCACTTTTGGGGCTGATGCTGCTTTATTATGCCCTGTTTTACTGGATGGCGCGGGGACTTGCCAGAAATATGCGTCTGGCACAGGAAAACAGGCTACTGCAAATACAGTCCGCCCAGTACCGCATTCTGCAAAAGAACATTTCCGACACCCGCCGCGCCCGTCATGACCTGCGCCAGCATTTCAAGGCATTGCAGGGCTGTGTGGAGAGTGGCGACCTGTCCAGAGTGGCAGAGTATGTGAAAGCCTATGGGGAGAGCCTGCCTCCAGATACGGTCCGTCCATTCTGCAAAAATTATGCTGTGGATGCCGTCCTGCACCATTATGCAGAACAGGCCCTTCTCCAGCAGACCGACCTGAAGGCTATGGTCCAGATGGAGGAGCAGACGGTCATTCCAGAGCCGGAGTTCTGTGCGCTTTTGGGAAACCTGCTGGAAAATGCCATTGACGCCTGTGCCGCCTCCAGAACGCCGCGCATCATCCGTCTGCGCATCCGCCAACAAGGAAAACAGCCACTTTATCTGACAATGGACAACACCAGCGACCAGCCGCCGGTATTCGATGCAAGGCGGCTTGTTTCCTCCAAGCATGGGGGCTTTGGCGTTGGGACGGAATCTGTGCGGATAACTGCGGAACGCTATAATGGGGACGCCCGTTTTGAATGGAAGGATGGAATGTTTTATGCTTCGGTAATGCTGGTGCCTCAGTGACCTCTCAGATTGATGGATTTTCTGGTTATCCCGTATCCGGGATAACGTAGTCTTCTCACATAATAGAATCTGATCATGGACGAAGTGCTTTTATGGATTTCCACCAAGAAAACAATCAAAATAATATGCAGAATACGTCCACAGATCTAAACAATTAGAAATGAAATAACATGTTTTGCAAAAAGCCGCAGTTCGAACCGATCTCATTCCAAACCAGTCCGCGCTGCGGCTAAAATTATTTTCGAACTTCTATCTACAACAGTTCCTTCAACAGTTTATTTACCATTCCCGGATCTGCTTTTCCTTTCATCGCCTTCATCGTCTGTCCGACTAAGAATCCGATGGCTTTTGTCTTTCCTGCCTGATAATCGGCTACCGACTGCGGATTGTCCGCGATCACCTGCTCGACTACAGAACGGAGAGCACCCTCGTCGTTGACAGTCTTTAAGCCGTTTTCTTCGACATATTGATTGACATCAATGTCCTCGGAGAACATTTTTTCAAAGACTTCTTTTGCGACGGTCGAGTTAATCGCATTTTCGTCTGTCAGCCGGATCAACGCTGCCAGATTTTCCGGCGTAAATGTAATGTCTTCCGGCTCCATTTCCTTCTCTTTTAAGAGACGCATGGTCTCCACCATAAGCCAGTTTGATACCTTTTTCGGATTGTGGCAGATTGCCGTCGTCTCTTCAAAGATATCGGCGAGTTTTTTGGAACCGGTAATAATACCGATGTCGTACTCCGGAATATCAAATTCTTTTTTGTAACGTTCGGCTTTCGCATCCTGAAGTTCCGGCTGGCGTTCTTTCACGGCTTCGATCCACTCGTCGCTGATTCGGATCGGCACAAGATCGGGATCCGGAAAATATCGGTAATCCTGTGCATCCTCTTTGGAACGCATCGCATACGAATATTCCTTGTTATCATCCCAACGGCGTGTCTCCTGGATGACTTTTTTGCCCTCCTCGATAAGTTCGATCTGACGAGCACGTTCGCCCTCGATCGCACGGGAAATCGCTTTAAACGAGTTCAGGTTTTTCATCTCGGTACGTGTACCAAATTCACTGGCGCCGACTTCGCGAACCGAAAGGTTGACATCGGCACGCATCGAACCTTCATTTAGTTTACAATCCGAAGCGCCGAGATATTGGATCGTCATGCGCAGTTTTTCAAGATACGCAATAACTTCTTCCGCACTCCGCATATCCGGTTCCGATACGATCTCGATCAACGGCACACCGGAACGGTTGTAGTCCACGAGAGAACAGTCCTCCCAGTCATCATGCACCAATTTTCCGGCATCTTCTTCCATATGAATCTCATGGATACGCACCTGTTTTTTCCCTGCCGGCGTCTCGATATCGACGTGTCCATTGCGGCAGATTGGCAGATAAAGCTGTGAAATCTGGTAGTTCTGCGGGTTATCCGGATAAAAATAGTTTTTACGGTCAAATTTGCAATACTGCGTGATCGAACAATTTGTCGCAAGTCCGACTGCCATTGCATATTCCACCACTTGTTTGTTCAGCACTGGGAGGGAACCCGGCATACCGGTACAGACCGGACAGGTATGTGTATTCGGAGCGCCACCAAACGCGGTGCTGCATCCACAGAAAATCTTCGTCTTTGTCGCAAGTTCCACATGGACTTCAAGACCAATGACGGTTTCGTATTGTTTTGCCATCTTACATTCCTCCTTATGCTTCTATGTCACCACGCGCCTGCTCGTAACTGTAAGCCGCGCGGATAATCGTCTTTTCTTTGAAACAATCTCCGATCATCTGTACGCCGATCGGAAGCCCTTTGTCGTCCTTTCCGCAAGGAAGGCAGATTCCCGGAAGGCCGGCAAGATTGACAGAAATTGTATATATGTCGCCAAGATACATTTTGATCGGATCGCTGAGGCTCTTTCCAATCTCCGGTGCTGTCGTCGGAGCTGCCGGTGCAAGGATCACATCGTATTTGGCAAAGGCATCATCAAATGCCTTTTTGATCAATGCTTTCGTACGCAGCGCTTTCAAATAATACGCATCATAATATCCACTGCTCAGAACAAAGGAACCAAGCATGATACGACGTTTTACTTCCGGGCCAAATCCTTCGGAACGCGTCTTTTTATACATATTATGAAGCCCTTCGTACTCTTTCGTACGATATCCGTATTTGACACCGTCAAAACGTGACAAGTTCGAACTTGCTTCCGCTGACGCAATGACATAATACGCCGGAATCGCATATTCTACAAGGCTCAGATCAAATTCTTCCACGACCGCACCTTTTTCTTTCAGCACATCCGCAGCCTTCAATACGGCTGCTTTGACCTGTGGATCAAGTCCTTCGCCAAAATAGTCTCTCGGAATACCGATCTTCATGCCTTTGACATCATCGACAAGTGCCGATGTGAAATCAAGGTCATCGCGTCGGATCGAGGTGCTATCTTTCTTATCATAGGAGGAAATAGCTTCCAAAATAGCCGCACAGTCTGTCACATCTTTTGCCACCGGTCCAATCTGGTCAAGAGAAGATCCGTACGCGATCAAACCATAACGGGAAACCGTTCCATACGTCGGTTTCAATCCGGTCACACCGCAAAAAGAACTTGGCTGGCGGATTGATCCACCGGTATCGGAACCAAGTGCATACGAACATTCTCCTGCCGCTACCGCTACACAGGAACCGCCCGAAGAACCGCCCGGTACGTGGTTTGTATTGTGTGGGTTTCTCGTAATTCCGTATGCGGATGTCTCCGTCGTACTTCCCATCGCAAATTCATCCATATTGGTCTTTCCGATGATAACAGCCCCCGCCTTTTCGAGGTTAGCTACCGCCTCTGCAGTATAAGTCGGCTTGAAATTGGCAAGAATTTTCGAACTACAGGTTGTCAGTACGCCTTTGGTACACATGTTGTCTTTGATGGCAACCGGAACTCCGGCAAGCGGTCCTGTCAATTCGCCGGCATCGATCTGCTTCTGTACTTCTTCCGCGCGAGCAAAAATGTCAGTTTCTTCCAATACCGTCACATAACTGTTTAAGGTTTCTTCTGATTTCTTTATCTGGTCTAAGGCAGCCTGCGCTGCTTCTTTTACCGTCACTTCTCCGGCTTTGATCTTCTTTCCAAGAGCGACGGCAGTATATTTCATCAAATCCATAATTGCCCTCCTTATGCGAATGTCTTAGGCACCATGTAAGTACCGTCTTTTTTCTGCGGCGCATTCGCAAGCATTTCATCCCGGTCATCGCCGTTGGTCACTACATCTTCGCGGAACACATTGTCCACCGGAAATACATGGGACATCGGCTCCACGCCGGTCGTGTCCAGTTCATTCAACTTATCAATATAGTCGAGCATACTACCCATATCTTTTTTTGCCTGCTCTTTCTCTTCATCGGAAAGCTCTAATTTGGCAAGGATACCTACATACTCGATCGTTTCATCCGAAATAATATTTGCCATAATTTTCCTCCATTCTTCCTTACGGTTCCAGTCGGTTCAGATCACGTGGGAACAATGTTGTCTCGCGCACGTTGTCCTCGCCCAGAAGTTTCATTGTGATACGCTCCAGTCCGATCCCCAGACCTCCGTGTGGCGGCATACCGTGGCGGAATACCTGAAGATAATGTTCCATTCCCTCTTCGGTCATTCCTCTCGCCGCAATCTTTTCTTCGAGCATATCCAGATCGTGGATACGCTGTCCGCCGGTCGTCACTTCCAATCCGTCAAAGAGCAGGTCAAAGCTCAATGTAAATTTCGGATCTTCCGGATCATCCATCGCATAAAATGGACGTTTCTTGGAAGGATAGTGGGTGACAAATACAAAGTCTGCACCATATTCTTCTTTAAAATATTTTCCTATTAACATCTCTTCTTCCGGCTCCAGATCGTAAGGATTGCGAATCTTGCGATCGTATTTTTCCGACACGAGACGCTTTGCTTCATCAAAATGAACCTGTGGGATCTCGTCTGTCTTTGGAAGTGTGACGCCGAGCATTTTCAGCTCTTTTGCGTATTCTTTTTCCAAAAGTTTCATTGTATATTGTAAAAATCCGGTTTCCATCTCCATGATATCCTGGAAACTGTCGATATAACCCATCTCAAAATCGAGCGATGTGTATTCGTTCAAATGCCGTTTGGTATTGTGTTTTTCTGCACGAAATACCGGCGCCGCCTCAAATACACGGTCAAACACACCGACCATCATCTGTTTATAAAACTGTGGACTCTGCTCAAGTACGGCAGGTCTGTGGAAATATTCCAATTTGAAAATATTAGCTCCGCCCTCGGCACCTTTTGCACCAATCTTCGGGGTATGAATTTCTGTAAATCCTTGTGAAAATAAGTAATCGCGGAATCCTCTAACGATTCCTTCCTGAATCTTGAATTTTGCCCGCTCTCTGACATTTCGAAGTGAAATCGGACGAAGATTTAATTTTGTCTCGAGTGATGTGTTTAATTTCCATTTGCTGATCGGAATCGGCATCGGCTCCTTCGGTTCGGACAAAATGGTAACTTCTGTCAACCGAATCTCAAATCCGTTCGGTGCACGATCCTCCAATGCAACGACTCCGCTGACTTCGACTGTCGCTGCCTCTTTCAGGTCTTTCAGTTCCTTGTCTTTGACCGCACCGGTCTCAAAGACGGTCTGCACCAGACCTTCCCGTTTTCTCAACACGATGAAAGCAACATCTCCCATATCACGTATGGTGTGAATTGCTCCGTTCATCCGAATCTCTTTTCCTGCCAGACTGTCTAACTGCGCCAGGACATCCGAGATCTCCATTACTTGCTTTTCTGTGCTTCCTGTTACAAATTTCATGAGTACCTCCTTCTGTAGATGCCAATGTTCCAAATCCAAAAGACAATGCGCCTGTATGCGGTGTCTTTTTTGGTGGCTCTACGAAACAAATTTTTGTTCTGCTCCGGCTCTGAAACTTGTTTTCAGCATTATATTTTCTATACTAAAAACCCGCCTCAGCAAAGCCTGAAGCTTCGCCGGGACGGGTATCAATGTTCTCATTTCTTACCCGCGGTACCACCCGCGTTGAAAATTCATGGAATTTTCCTCTTTTCTGACAGATAACGGTGCGACCCGTGCAAGCCTACTCTAGTTCAGCCTACCTGCTCCGGAATGTTCTCCTGCTTACCGCTTCCGTGAGTGCGCTCTCAGTCGGTGACGCCTCTTCCTGTCGTAAGGTCACTGCATAAGCAATCGTTTCCTTCTTTGCCTTTGTCTGTCATTCTAGCACACTTTTTTTTCGTTGGCAAGAAAAAAAACTAATTTTTTTCCATTTTTTCTTTTTCCGCCAATAATTTCTCATGCATAATATCCCCGTAACCACTATACATATCCAAATATTCATACGTACTGATCAGGCACTCGGCTTTCTCCAGACGATTCTTCCACAAATGATCAATGAATGCTCCCATTTTATCCACATCCTCCTGCGTCACCACATCCGGATCATAGATCATACTGTCTCCGTCGATTCTTTTTTATCTCCGTCGACTGTATAATACTGCTCCCATTTGGTCTGATCCCATACACTTGGCGACGCACTCCAAATCCTTTTCTCCGTCTTACCCTGAACACAATCGAACCAAATAACCGGTTCATTTTCTTTTTTATAAATCGCACTGGTATCATATACAAGAACCGTTTGCTCCGTCTTTTTCCGATCACGGACAATATCGATACCAAACTGACTCTCAACATTAACACCGCCGTCTACCAGCCGCACGCGAAATACCGAATCGGATTCATACGAATCGGTTTCTATTTTCTTTCTATTTTTACTCGTATTATTCCAGAATATTACGCTGTCTGCAACATCAAAATTCCAGAAAAACTGCTTCGCAAATTCGGTGTCATAGTCTTTGTAGTTCTTGTCCATTTTCTGCGCAATTTCGTTCGAAGTCCACTTTCCATCATTCCATTCGAATCCGGTCAAACTATGGTGTGTATCCACATACACTTTTCCCTCATTCACATGAATCCACTCGCCGCTGCTCGAACACGAAACAGCATAACCAGCAAAATCATAACCGTCGATGAAATCATTGTTTGTTTACTCTTCTTACTGTTGTCATTTTGCTGCTGTGTTGGTACAATATTTGTATTTAAGTTTGGCTGCTGTTCAGGCACTGCACTTGTAATTGGTGTGGGTTGTTGTGTTGACACAGCAGTTGGCTGTGGCAATGACGTTGGAGCCGGACTTTCTGTAGCCTGTCCGTTTGGATCTATCGGCATGTTTCCTTCTTTTCCTGTATTGTATACTGTACTTGCGGATTCCAGGTTAATATAAAGTCTTCCACTTTGTAATTCGATATCTTCCGTCATATTCGGGTAATCAAATACTGCTGCATTCTGATAACTCGACAACATTATAAGGCCATTTATTCCTTGTGCCCTTTCCAACAACTGAACATATATTTTAGATTTATTATTTCGTCCATATGAGCAGGAAGAAATGACATAATCCCTGCCACCATAGGAACAAATCACTGCTCCCTGTGCCTGTGGCGGCAATTCCAGCTCTTCCGGCTGGAGCACGTTCTCGCCTCCATACAGGTTTACGTTACTGATGTCAGCAAATTTTTCAATGTCATCTTTTTGGTATTTAACTTTGGTTTTTTCACTTTGGCATCCGCCGGCAAAACTACTGAAGTAATACAAAGGGCTGCCGCCATGACCAATGCCACTGTTTTTTCTGTCGTTTTCTTCATATGAAACCGCTTCTTTCAAGATAAATAGAAAAAATCCTCTCATTCCGCTATCATATAATACTATACTTATAGTAACAGAACGAGAGGTATAATTTAACTAATACTCTATTAATTAATTATAAATATTTAGGCTTGCAGCATAATCATTAAACAGATAATCCATAATGGATGCTGTTCCAACAATTTCACAGCCATAGATATGTTCGTCGCCATCCTGCTGCTGGCGGATGATACGTACCACGCAATTTAATGTTCCCTGCTCTCCCAGCACCAGTTTCGCATTAAAATAGTAGCCGATCGGCAGTACATTTTTGGTACGGAATCCGATTCCTGCTTTGGATACATCAAACACCTCGATTGGTGCATTGATATTTTCCACTTTTACATTATCCTGTTTGAAAAGACTGCTGATCTCCAATTTTAATTCAATTGGCCAGCGCTTTTCTCTTCTCATTTCGATCATAAGAATGCTCCTTCATTACTGTTGTAAAATAGATACGAGACTCGGGATCAATTGTTTCTTCCTTGATACCAGTCCCTTTAATATAATGCGCTTCATGTCGCCGGAAAGCTGAAAAGCCTCCTTGACAACATCTTTGGACTTTTCACCAAAGCACAAAAGTTCCGTACTCTCTTTGACAATATTTGTAAGCATCACAAATGCCATCGATACGCCAAGCCCCTCAAACACTTCCTCCAGATAAGGCACTATTTTCTCCTTAATTTCCTGAAGCTCAATGCTGTTCATCGAATTGATCTGGCTTACGATAAATTCAATATCGCCCACTTCAAATCGTTTGAGATCCTGATTGAAAATTTCTTTCGGCTCTTTGGAACTCAGATCACTTCCCGCGCCAAACATATCTACTGCAAATTCCTCAATCTCGACTCCGCAGATCTCTGACAGATCTTCTGCTGCCTTCTGATCCACCGGCGTACAGGTCGGCGAACGAAACATCAGCGTATCGGAAATGATCGCCGCCATCAAAAGTCCGGCGATATTTTTCGGAATTTCAATCCCATGCTCCTGATACATCTGATAAATGATCGTCGCCGTACAGCCAAGCGGCTGATTGCGGAAAAGGACCGGTTCCAGCGTCTCCAATGTACCAATCCGATGGTGGTCAATAATTTCCAATATATGGGCAAATTCAATGCCATCCACAGTCTGCGAAACCTCGTTATGATCGACCAGGATCAATTGCTTTTTGCGAAGATTCAACAGATTTCGGCGGGAAATCATGCCAACATAGCGGTCATTTTCATCCAAAATCGGAAAATCACGGTGCCGCTTTTTACCCATAACACCTTTGATATCTTCCGTCTTATCCGCAAGATGAAACGTCGTCAGATCATTTCTCTTCATGAAATATTCAATCGGCATACTCTGATTGATCATACGCGCCGCCGTAAAGGTATCGTATGGGGTAACAATGATATTGCAGTCGTGCTCCTGCGCCATTTTCTGGATTGTCCGCGACACTTTCGCATCCATGCATACAATGATACAGTCCGCCCCCATCTCGATCGCACACAACTGTGATTCATAGCGGTTTCCTAAAATTACCATATCTCCTTCATGGATATAATCTTCCATGACATCCGGATTTGCCGCTGCGATAATTACCTCACCTTTTTCATACGTTGCTTCTTCATCGCCCACGACCATTGTCGCCTCCAGCGTCTCCAATATATTTTTATAGGAAGTACCTGCCGTAGACAGGATACAGTTGTCATACACGTCCATGTACGCTGTCGCAATATCTCCAATCGTAATCAAGCCAAGCAGTTCATCCTTCTCCGATGTGATCGGAAGAG
>ERZ779762.372-NODE-372-length-29122-cov-3.074414_pt1 | contig 29122 bp, 32 predicted proteins | sample MGYA00511887_ERZ779762 | MGnify/ENA primary metagenome ERZ779762 (study PRJEB29588, sample SAMEA2163052) | human gut metagenome | biome: human gut; feature: human-associated habitat; material: faeces | place: Denmark | collected 2008/2010 ...
CCGCCGCTGCTTTTTGTTCTCGTATAGGAAACTTCGTTTCCATACGATAAAAATGCTCGTAGAGCGTGCATTCTATTGTTTTTAATCCTCCGCCATCCGGATGCCGGAAATATCCGTCGAAATCACCATAGAGTAGTTCGTGTGGTAAATAACGAATCCAGGCTTTGCACCGGCCACCTTTTTAACCTGTTTTTTTTCTACATAATCGACTTCGATTTTTTCCTGATCGCGTCCGGTGGAGTAGTGGGCGGCAAGACGTGCGGCTTCTTCAAAGGTTGCGTCCGGAAGCTCTTTTCCGCCGGTTTTTACGATGACATGAGAACCCGGTCTGCCCTTTGCATGGAACCACCAGTCGTTGCCGACAGCAAACTTAAAGGTCAGTTCCTCATTCTGCAGGTTGTTCTTACCGACATACATGGAAAAACCATCGCTGCTGATATAGTGGAACGGACGGCTTGTGATTTTTACCTTTTTGGAACCGCCTTTTCGGCGGATATAGCCGCTTTCGATCAGCTCTTCCTTGATCTGAACAAGGTCTTCCTCAGCACGTGCGATGTCGAGGGCGTTCGCAACGGATTCCAGATGCTCGATTTCATCATGCACCTCTTTGGTCAGGGCAGTCAACGCCTCATTGGTACGTTTCAGCTTATTGTATTTTTCAAAATATTTCTTTGCATTTTCTCCGGCAGTCAGCTGCGGATCGAGGGGGATTGTGACAGGTTCGCCGTTGTAGTAATTGACCGCCTCGAGGAATTTGTCACCGGGCTGTGCACTGTAACCGTAGGTATTCAATAATTCGCCCCAGATGCGGTATTTGTCGCGTTTTTCGGTGTCTTTAAGCTGCTTTAACTGGAGGTCGTATTTTTTGACATTGCGCTCGAGGGCGGTGGATACGATTCTGCGCAGGTCAGAAGAACGCTGACGGATGCGGGTGATTTTGTTTTTCTCCGCATAATAATCTTCCAGAAGCGACGAAATTTCCGCATAGTCTTTGCGGTTGGATTCCGGATAGGAGGTCAGCTTCAGCGCGGCATATTCTGCAGGCACGTCGTTTTCATAGACGATACAGGGAGAAAACTGTCCGTTTTTCACCTGGGTGATGATCTCAGAAAATGCGTTCCAGAGAGATTCTTTATCGGCATCTGTACATGCAGCGGTAGAAAGTGCAGCATGCCCGCCGGCACGGAAGCAGATTTCGTGTGAAATTGCGGGAGAGAGTCCGGTGAAAGTCGTATAAAGCGCCTTGAAACAGTCGCAGGGCTTTAAAAAGACCTGTTCCATAAAAAGAGCGCGGTCTGCAGTGAGCGGGTCGAATTTTTCCTGTGTGTGAGGGATGAACCACGGCTTGCCGGGCAAAACCTCGCGGACAGAGCTGACCAGACCGGAAATGTGCTTGATACTATCCAGTATTTTGTTGTCCTCATCGCAGAAGATGATGTTGCTGTGCTTTCCCATGATTTCGACGATCAGCTTTTTGCGGCGCAGATCACCCAGCTCATCCAGGTGTTCCAGTTCAAAAATGACGATTCGTTCCAGACCAGGCTGGGTAATGGAGACGATACGCGCATTCTGGACATGCTTTCGAAGCAGCATACAGAAATTCGGCGCGGTCATGGGGCTTGGTTTATTGTCGCGCGTCAGATAGATGAGCGGCAGGGAAGCGCTTGCAGAGAGACAGAGACGCTGCTGACCGTTTTTGCCTTTAATCGTGCAGAGCAGCTCGTCAGGTTCAGGCTGGGCGATTTTGGACAGCCGACCGTCTATGAGATTGTCCTGTAAATCTTTTACAATATTTGCAATGGTAATGCCATCAAATGCCATGAAAATTCCTCTTTTCTTTCGGTCCGGGACCGGTAATGCGTCAAGTCTGTGCAGGGAGGGCTGACAATATCTGCACAGACACTATTATCAGTATAACAGAACGGGCAGCGAATGAAAAGGGGCGTGGGAAAAACGCACGGCAAACGCAAGGATGATCCTTCCTGCGTTTGTCATGGCTCACCCCAACAGAAATCCTTGACGGAATCCAGGTCGGCGATTATAATAAAATGGATTATGGGAATTCCAATGTTGCCGGCAAAATGTGCCGGCCGGATGGGAGAACAGATGATAAAGAGTATGACGGGATTTGGCAGATGTGAGATCTGCGAGGATAACCGCAAATTTACAGTGGAGATGAAATCGGTCAATCACCGGTATCTGGACGTGAATTTAAAGATGCCAAAGAAGCTGAATTTCTTCGAAGCTGCGATCCGCAATCTTTTGAAAGAGTACATCCAGCGAGGCAAGGTGGATGTTTTTATCACCTACGAGGATCTCGGGCAGGAGAAGGTCAGCATTCGTTATAATAAGGATGTGGCTGCGAAGTATCTGGATTATTTAAGACAGATGTCGGCGGATTTCGGACTGGAAGACGACACGAAGCTGTCTTCCCTTGCGCGGTTTCCGGAAGTATTTTCGATGGAAGAGGAAGAACCGGACGAAGAGGGAATCTGGAAGACGTTAGAAAAGGCGCTGCGCTCGGCGTCAGAGGGCTTTGTCACTGCAAGAGTGCGCGAGGGGGAGGCGTTAAAGACCGATCTGTGCGCAAAGCTCGACGAGATGAAAGGCTATGTGGATTTTATCGAAGAGCGTTCTCCGCAGATTGTTTCGGAATACCGTCAGAAACTGACCCAGCGGGTACAGGAGCTGCTCGGCGACGTCAAGGCAGACGAGAGCCGCCTGCTGACAGAAGTTACGGTTTATGCAGACAAAATCTGTGTGGATGAAGAGATTGTGCGCCTGCAGAGTCATATTTCTGCAATGAAAAAGTCTCTGACAGATGGTGGAAGCATCGGCAGAAAGCTGGATTTCCTGGCACAGGAGATGAACCGTGAAGCAAACACGATCCTGTCCAAAACGACCGATCTGGAGCTGTCCAACTGCGGAATCGAGTTAAAGACGCTGATCGAAAAGGTACGCGAGCAGATTCAGAATATCGAGTAAAGGCGGAAACAGGATTGAGTCAGTTTATACATATCGGTTTTGGCAATATTGTCAATACGGATAAAATCATTGCAGTGGTCAGCCCGGATTCGGCACCGGTCAAGCGTCTCGTACAAAAGGCGAGGGAGACCGGAAACGCAGTGGATGCCACCCAGGGCAGACGAACGAAGGCGGTTCTTGTGATGGAAAACAGTCAGTTGATTTTGTCGGCGTTGCTGCCGGAGACAATTGCGGCGAGGGCTCAGCTGCCGCAGGATACGCAGCCGTCTGCAGAGGAGGAAAAACAGGATGAATCATAGAGGATTGCTGGTCGTAGTGTCCGGCTTTTCCGGCGTCGGAAAGGGTACGCTGGTCAAAAAGCTCGTGACAGAATGTGACAATTATGCACTTTCCGTATCCATGACGACAAGAAAGCCGAGAGAGGGAGAAATCGACGGCGTTTCTTATTTTTTCGTGGATCACGATACGTTTGAACAGACGATTGCACAGGATGGACTTGTGGAATACGCAAGCTATGTGGGCAATTATTATGGCACGCCGAAGGCATGGGTCGAAGAGCAGCGCAACAGCGGCAAGGACGTTGTGCTCGAAATCGAAGTGCAGGGCGCACTGAAAGTAAAGGAAAAGTTTCCGGACGCAGTGCTGATTTTTGTGCTACCCCCGTCTGCAAAGGAGCTAAAGAGCCGACTGGAGGGCCGCGGAACGGAAACACAGGACGTGGTTTTAAAGCGTCTTTCCCGCGCAGAGGAAGAATCTGCGTTTGTAGAGCAGTATGATTATATTGTAGTCAATGACGATCTGGGAGCGTGCATGGAGGCGGTCAACGGGATTGTCCGTGCAGAGCATCAGCGCCCGAATCTGAATTTGGAGCATATTACAAACTTAAAGGAAGAGCTGAACGCTCTCGTGAAAGGAGAAAATTAACATGTTACATCCTTCTTATTCTGATCTGATGAAAGTCGTAAACAGCGAGGTAGAACCCGGCGAAGAGAATATTGAAACCAGCCGTTATTCCATCGTAATGGCAACAGCAAAAAGAGCAAGACAGATCATAGGCGGACATGAGCCGATGGTAAAGGTAAAGCCCGGCGAGAAGCCGCTTTCCATCGCTGTAGATGAGCTCAATCAGGGCAAGATCAAGATCCTCGGCGAGGAAGAGGAAGAAGATTAAATCTCCTGGAAAGGAACAACATATGCAGATTTTATTTGTATCCCTGGGTTGTGATAAGAACCTAGTGGACACGGAAATGATGCTCGGTCAGCTGGCGGAAAAGGGCTATACCTTTACCGATGATGAGGCGGAAGCGGACATTGCGGTTGTCAACAGCTGCTGTTTTATCGGCGACGCCAAGGAAGAGAGCATCAACACGATTCTGCAGCTTGCAGAATTGAAAACGGAAGGACAGTTAAAGGCGCTGATCGTCTGCGGCTGTCTGGCACAGCGTTACAAAGATGAAATTCAGACGGAAATTCCGGAGGTGGATGCGATCATCGGCACGACGGCGATTGATATGATCGTAGAAACTGTCGATTCCGTCCTGGCAGGAAAAAGCGAGAATCATCTCGAAGATATCGACCGCGCCTGCGTTTACGGGGTTCCGAGAAGTGTTACGACAGGCGGACATTTTGCGTATCTGAAAATCGCAGAGGGCTGTAATAAGAGATGCACCTACTGCGTTATTCCCTCTGTGCGCGGCAATTACCGATCGATTCCGATGGATTCCCTCGTGCGTGAGGCAAAAAAGCTGGTGGAAAACGGTGCGAAGGAGCTGATCTTAGTCGCACAGGAGACGACCGTTTACGGCATCGACCTTTATGGGGAAAAGATGCTGCCGGAGCTTCTGCGCAAGCTTTGCACGATCGAAGGGCTTGTCTGGATTCGCCTGCTTTACTGTTATCCGGAAGAAATTACAAAAGAGCTGATTCAGGTCATGAAGGAGCAGCCGAAAGTCTGTCACTACCTGGATATGCCGATTCAGCATGCATCCGATAAAATTCTTGCGAAAATGGGACGCAAAACCCGGAAAGAAGAGCTGGAAGGGATTATTGCAAAGCTTCGGGAAGAAATCCCGGACATCTGTCTGCGTACAACATTGATTTCAGGTTTCCCCGGAGAAACGGAAAAAGACCATGAAGAGCTGTTGGATTTTGTCAATCGGATGGAATTCGACCGCCTTGGTGTTTTCCCATATTCTCAGGAAGAAAATACGCCCGCCGCAGAGATGCCGGATCAGGTGGAGGAATCCGTGAAGCTGGAGCGTCAGGCGGAAATCATGGAGCTGCAGCAGGATATCGCGTTTGACAAGGACGAATCCATGATCGGACGCTCGCTGCTTGCGATGATCGAGGGCAAGGTGGCGGACGAAAACGCTTATGTGGCGAGAACCTACCGCGATGCGCCCAATGTGGACGGATATCTGTTTATCAACACTTCCAGAGAACTGATGACGGGAGATTTTGTACAGGCAAGAGTTACAGGCGCTTATGAATACGATCTGATAGGAGAATTGGAAGATGAATTTACCAAATAAACTGACGATGGCGAGAGTCATCATGATTCCGTTTTTTGTTATTTTTATGCTGACTGGATGGGGTGGAGAGGCCTCTAAATGGATCAGCCTTGCAATTTTTATTGTGGCAAGTCTGACGGATCTGCTGGACGGTCACATCGCAAGGAAGCATAACCTGGTTACCAACTTCGGTAAATTTATGGATCCGCTGGCAGATAAGCTGCTGGTGTGTTCTGCAATGATCTGTCTGGTGGAAATGGGACGGATTCCCGCATGGATCGTTATCGTGATCATCAGCCGTGAATTTATCATCAGCGGCTTCCGCCTGATCGCTTCTGACAACGGACGCGTGATCGCAGCAAGCTACTGGGGCAAGTTCAAAACGACGTTCCAGATGGTTATGATCTGTCTGATGATTGCCAATATCGAAGCACTGTCCGTATTGACCACGATTGTAATGTGGGTGGCGCTGGTGCTGACAGTGGTATCTCTGGTAGATTATCTGATGAAAAACAAAGACGTGCTCAAAGACCAGCACTGATCAGGATAAAAGTTCTGCTTTGCCGTAATGTGGCTTTTGCAGAGCACTTTTATGAATTTTAGGAAAAGACAGGCGCGCTGCGCATGACGCTTTTTTATGACAATAGAATGCTCGCAGAGCGTGCATTTATTGTTTGCGCATGTGCCGCGCGCCTGAGCTGTTATATGGAAAAACGAAAAATACAGCGCAGGATTTCCGAAAACACAGACAGGAGGAAGATTGAAAAATAAAATTTTTCAATCACGAGATTTGTGTCTGCACGCACTTGACACAAACTCGACATGCGCAAAAAACGTGCGCAGAAATGAGGGAAATTATGACAGTAGAATTGATTTCAGTCGGAACAGAGATTTTGCTGGGAAATATCGTAAATACAAACGCGGCGTGGCTGTCGGAGCAGTGTGCGCGGCTGGGGCTTTCCTGCTACTATCAGAGCGTAGTCGGCGACAACGCGGTACGCTTAAAGGAGCAGATACAGCAGGCGCTGAACCGTTCGGATATCGTTATTTTGACAGGCGGACTGGGACCTACGACGGATGACCTGACCAAAGAGACTGCAGCGCAGCTGATGGGGAAAGGTCTGGTGATGGATATGCACAGCCTGGAACGCGTCGAGGCGTATTTTAAGGCGCGCAGGATCGAAATGACCGAAAATAACAAAAAACAGGCGCTCTGCCCGGAGGGAGCGATGGTGCTCGACAACGATAACGGTACAGCACCGGGACTGATTCTGGAAGAAAACGGAAAGCGTATGATTTTATTGCCCGGTCCTCCGAACGAGCTGCACCCGCTGTTTGAGCAGCAGGTAAAACCGTATTTACAGAAGCTCAGTCCGGAAATTTTCTATTCCCGCACCGTAAAGCTGTGTGGAATCGGCGAGAGCAAGGCTGCGGCGATGATTCAGGATATGATCGATGCGCAGACGAATCCGACGATCGCGCCCTATGCCAAAACCGGCGAGGTACATCTGCGTGTGACTGCCCGTGCAAAAGACGAGCAGGAGGGCAAAAAGCTGGTGAAGCCAGTTATACGCGAGCTGAAAAAACGCTTCGGTGAAATGGTTTACACGACAAAGGAAGAGCGGACGCTGGAAGAAGCGGTTGTGAAGCTGTTAAAGAAAAATAAGATGAGCATTACCTGTGCGGAATCCTGCACCGGAGGCCTTCTGGCTGGCAGAATTGTCAATGTGGCGGGAGCATCCTCCGTGTTCCAGACCGGTTATGTGACCTATGCGAATCAGGCGAAACGACGGCTCCTTGGCGTAAAAAAGAGCACGTTAAGGGAATTCGGTGCGGTCAGCACGCAGACGGCAAAGGAGATGGCCTCCGGCGCGCTTGCGGCGGCGAAGGCAGACGTCGCGGTATCGATCACCGGAATCGCAGGACCAGACGGAGGAACGGCACGCAAGCCAGTCGGACTGGTTTATATCGGCTGCAGCGTGCAGGGACATACGATCGCGCAGGAATATCGATTTTCCGGAAACCGTGAAAAAATTCGCGACAATGCGGTATCCGCAGCGCTGACGCTGACGCGGCGCTGTATTTTGGAGAATTGTTCGAAAAAGGAGTGATCGAGGATGAAGAAGCACCAGAATCACCGTTATTTTACGGCTGTCTGCATCGCTTCGGCAATCTTTGCGGTTCTGCTATGCCTGGCCCTGTTCCTGATTGTGACGGGTGACCGCTCGGAGCTTGAACGTGTGGAGGCACAGGCGGCAGTCTTTCTGGAACAGATGGAGCAGGCGGCGGACTCTGCAAGGCAGAGCGCTCTTGCAGATGCACAGGACAATTTTGAAAATTCGATGCCGGGGATGCCAGATGCTTCGTCAGGCATACAGCCTGGTCCGGCGGACTCTGCCTCCGGCAAATCCACGGATGAAACCTATGTTCCGTCTGCGGACGATGAGTATTATGAAAAAATCACGGATGCGATTCGCGATGACCTCCCTTACGGCGTGGAGTGGCAGGAGTGTGATTTGAGCCGCAAGCAGGAGGATGCGTCGTTTTATGCGTTGTATCCGAAGCTGACCGGTGAGATCAGGAATCGGGATTATTTGAATGAAATCATCGAAAAGCAGGCGCTTCTTTATAAAAATTACTGTCAGATGTACGTCGAACAGGCGGGCTTTGATTCCTGTCACATCCAGTGCTTTGGCTATGTCACGAACATGGACAGCGAGCATCTGAGTGTTGTGTTCGATCAGAAGTTTTATCTGAATAACCAGAGCATGCCGGGACTGTCTGCGATCAATATCGATGTGGAGACAGGGACAATCCTGAAAAAAGAACAACAGTTTAACTATTCGACGCGACTGGCAGAACGATTCCGCGAACAGTGCCAAAAACAGAACGGTCTGGAACTGTCAGAAAACGAGTGGCCGACGGAGATGCTCCGGAAGCTTCTTTCCTCGGATGGAGGTATTTTCTTCTATACGCCGGTCGGCCTGGAAATCGGGTTTAACTATAATGGTGTGAACAATCAGTTTGGATGGATGACGGCGACGATAAAGGACTACGAGGAATATCTGAAAAAAATGTAAAACAGCAGGGGACCGCCCGATTCCGTTATGGAGCGTGGGCGATCCTCTGCGTTGACGATTTATAGCATTGCGCCGAAATCGGTCACGATCACCTGTCCCGTGATGGCGCGGGATTCGTCACTTGCGAAGAAAAGGATCACGTTGGCAACATCCTCTGCGGTGCAGGACGGTGTCTTTAAATTGCTGTGAGCAGCCATTGCGCCGATCATATCCGGGTCGAGCACGGCAGGATCAGTTCCGGTCGTCATCGGTGTGATGATATTCCCGGGGCAGATCGCATTGCAGCGGATGCCGGTCTGCTGGAAACGGAGCGCAGTGTGCTTGGTCACACCGATCACGGCAGCCTTGGAAGCGACATAAGCGGCCCCACCGCAGCCTTTTACGCCTGCTACGGAAGCGACGTTGACGATCGAAGCGCCCGACTGCATTCGTCTGGCAGCAGCACGCATACAGCGCATGGTTCCTTTCTGGTTCGTCTCAACAATGCGGTCGAGATCTTCATCCAAAAAGCGGTCGATTGGTTTTAAGCCGGTTTCCAGAATTCCGGCATTGTTGATGAGAATATCAATTTTACCGTATTTTTTCAGGACCAGCTCCATGAGCCGTTCGGGATCCTCCGGTTTGGAAATATCGGTGGAGACAGCAAAAGCTTCGCCGCCGGCGGCTTCAATTTCCTCGGCAACCTTCGTCAGGGCGGCCTCCCTGCGGGCGGTGATGATAACAACAGCCCCCTCTTTTGCAAACAATTTGGCGGTCGCTTCCCCGACACCGGAATTTCCGCCGGTGATGACAGCTACTTTTCCTTTCAAACGATCCATACAGTACCCTCCTTGTCTGTTTGATAATTTTATTATACTATTTTCAGACAGGGGAGGCAATCCTGAACTGTACCTCAAAAGATACCGGGGAAAGGCTGTTCAGACCGGTGTTTTTATGATATGCTGAAAAAACAGACTGCTATTTATACGAAGAATTTCTGGGGAAATGCATGCCGCGCATGAACCGTAACTTCTGTTATTGACAAAATCGAACAAATGTTTTATGATAATACCAGAACATCCGTTCTTGTGTAGAAGGAGACAGCATGGAAAGAGAAGAAAAATTAAAAGCGCTCGACGCAGCGATTGCAAAGCTTGAAAAAGAATATGGCAAGGGAGCAGTGATGAAGCTCGGTGACCCTGCCTCTCAGATGAATGTGGAGACGATCCCGACCGGTTCCCTGAGCCTGGATATTGCACTGGGACTGGGCGGAATCCCTAAGGGACGTGTTATCGAGATCTACGGACCGGAATCCAGTGGTAAGACGACAGTTACCCTGCATATGATCGCAGAAGTACAGAAAAACGGCGGAATCGCCGGATTTATCGACGCAGAGCATGCGCTTGACCCTGTTTATGCGAAGAATATCGGCGTAGATATCGATAACCTTTATATTTCCCAGCCGGACAATGGTGAACAGGCGCTGGAAATTGCGGAGACGATGGTTCGCTCCGGCGCGATCGATATCGTTGTTGTGGACTCTGTTGCGGCTCTGGTACCTAAGGCGGAGATCGAGGGCGACATGGGCGACAGCCATGTAGGCTTGCAGGCGCGTCTGATGTCCCAGGCACTGAGAAAGCTGACCGGTGTCATCAGCAAGTCCAACTGTACCGTGGTATTTATCAACCAGCTGCGTGAGAAGGTCGGCGTTATGTTCGGTAACCCTGAGACAACGACTGGCGGACGTGCGTTGAAATTCTACGCTTCGATCCGTATGGATGTGCGCAGAATCGAATCCTTAAAGCAGGGCGGTGAAGTGGTCGGCAACCGTACCCGTGTCAAAGTTGTTAAAAACAAGATTGCGCCTCCGTTCAAGGAAGCGGAATTCGATATCATGTTCGGAGAAGGTATTTCCGTTGTCGGGGATATCCTGGATCTGGCAGCGAACATCAACGTCGTGAACAAGAGCGGCGCATGGTATGCTTACGAGGGCAATAAGATCGGTCAGGGACGTGAGAATGCCAAAAGCTACTTAAAGGACCATCCGGACATCTGCGAGGAGATCGAGGAGAAGGTACGCGAGCATTACGGCCTGAAGAGAAAAACACCTGCAGACGCAGCAGCAAAGTCTGAGAAAGCTGCGACAGGCAAAGTAGAGAAGTCTGGTGCAGAAGAACAGAGCCTGACAGAAAAGGAGTAAGACGTACATGACAGTGACCCGGATAGAAGAATTGTCCCGGTCCCGCTGCAAAATATATTTAGAGGACAGTTTCGCCTTTGTATTATACAAAGGCGAACTTCGTTTATTCGGGGTGCGGGAACAGGAAGAGCTTTCAGAAGAATCCTATCGGGAGATCATGCAGGAGGTGCTGCCCAAACGGGCGACGCTGCGCTGTATGAACCTTTTGCAGAGCAGGGCGTATACGGAAAGCAAACTGCGCAGCAAATTAAAAGAGGGCGGTTATCCGCAGGAAAGCATCGACAGCGCGCTCGCTTATGTAAAATCCTATCATTATGTGGATGATCTGCAGTTTGCAAAGGATTACATCGTTAATCAGGCGGGGAAAAAGAGCAGACGCGTGCTGGAACAGGATTTGATCGCAAGAGGCGTTTCGAGGGATGAAATAGAAGCAGCATTTGCAGAAGCGGCAGAAAAGGGGGATGGACCGGACGAACTTGCGCTCGCGCGGATGTGGCTTGCCAAAAAGCGTTACGATCCTGCGCAGGCAGACTTTGCAGAGAAACGAAAGGCGGCGGCTTTTCTGTATCGCAAGGGCATCAGCGCGGAAACCGTCAGAAAAGCCATGGAGCTGGCGGATGAACTGTAACTACCGGGGCACCGATTTGTGCAGAATGGCACGGAATTACTTGACATCTGTAGTGGAATTGTATAAAATTGAGATGTTGTAAAATTGTTTATAAGAATGGGAATGAACATTCTATAACTGATATTGCACAATGAAAATTAAATAAGGAGGTGCTCCTGGAATGATGGTGCCAATCGTTATAACAGCAATTGTTACCCTGCTGATTGCTGTTCCGGTTACCGCACTGATCGCCTCTGCGCAATGTAAAAAGGGAATTGAGCAGAAGATCGGCAATGCGGATGACAAAGCCAGAGAAATCATTGATGAAGCGTTAAAGACTGCAGAAGCGAAGAAACGGGAAGGACTGCTGGAGGTGAAGGAGGAATCCATTCGTACCAAGAACGAACTGGATCGCGAGATCAAGGAACGCAGAGCCGAGGTTACCCGGTACGAACGCCGCGTGCAGCAGAAGGAAGAGAACATCGACAAGAAGACCGATGCGATCGAGAAGAAAGAAGCTTATCTGGCGAAGCGGGAAGAGGAGATGCGGAAGCAGAAGGAAGAGATTTCCCGATTGAACGAGCAGCGTGTCCAGGAACTGGAAAGAATCTCTGGTTTGACCTCCGACCAGGCAAAGGAATATTTGCTGAAAATTGTTGAAGATGATGTGAAGCATGAATCGGCCAAGATGATCAAGGAAATGGAACATCGGGCCAAAGAGGAAGCTGATAAGAAAGCGAAAGAATATGTGGTCAATGCGATTCAGAAATGTGCTGCGGATCATGTATCCGAAGCGACGATTTCTGTCGTACAGCTTCCCAGCGATGAAATGAAGGGGCGTATCATCGGACGGGAAGGACGTAATATCCGTACCCTTGAAACCCTGACCGGCGTTGATCTGATTATCGACGACACACCGGAAGCAGTTGTGCTTTCCGGCTTCGACCCGATCCGCAGAGAGGTTGCGCGGATTGCACTGGAGAAGCTGATTGTAGATGGACGTATCCATCCTGCCAGAATCGAAGAGATGGTAGAAAAGGCACAGCGTGAAGTAGAGACAATGATTAAAGAAGAGGGCGAGGCCGCTGTACTGGAAGTCGGCGTACACGGTATTCATCCGGAACTTGTCAGACTGTTAGGTAAGATGAAATTCAGGACGAGCTACGGTCAGAACGCATTGAAGCATTCGATCGAGGTAGCACATCTGTCCGGTCTGCTCGCTGCAGAGCTGGGACTGGATGTCCGTCTTGCAAAACGTGCAGGTCTGCTGCATGATATCGGTAAGGCAGTGGATCACGAAATGGAAGGCTCTCATATTCAGCTGGGCGCTGAGCTCTGTCGGAAATACAAAGAGTCCGCGACAGTCATCAATGCGGTGGAATCCCACCACGGCGATGTAGAGCCGACCTCTCTGATTGCCTGTATCGTACAGGCTGCTGATACAATTTCTGCAGCTCGTCCGGGTGCAAGAAGAGAGACGCTGGAAACCTATACCAGCAGACTGAAACAATTAGAAGACATTTCCAACAATTTCAAAGGTGTAGATAAATCCTTTGCCATTCAGGCGGGCAGAGAGGTTCGGGTTATGGTAGTTCCTGAGCAGATTTCCGATGCGGATATGGTACTCCTGGCGCGGGATATTTCCAAGCAGATCGAAGCAGAGCTGGAATATCCGGGACAGATCAAGGTCAATGTGATCAGAGAGAGCCGCGTAACGGACTACGCGAAATAAGTAACGCTAAAAGGCGCGAAACCTATGTAAATATATTATTTACAAGGCTTCGCGTTTTTTTTATTATATTGATATAGGATAATGCCAGGCATCAAAGTCGGAGCTTTTGCCCGACCTCATAGGATCAAAAAGGATGATGTGTTATGAAAAAACTGGGAAAGCTTCTCCGAAATCTATTGATTGTCTGCGGCGTGCTGTTTATCATTGCTCTGTTTTTGCCGGATGAAGAAGAAAAGCCTGCAGATCAGGAACAGACGAGCGTAGAGACGGCGTCAGGTATAGGGACACAGACAGGCACTGAGACTGCGTCAGGTGCAGAAACGCTGGCGGGTGCAGCGGAAAATCCCTTTCCGGAAGATATGGTAAAGGAGAAACAGACAGAGATAAAAGGCGATGGAAAGGACCAAGCGACCGTATTTGTCTATATGAATGGTTCGGATCTGGAATCGGAGGACGGAGAGGCAACGGAGGATCTTTGTGAGATGCTTGCGGCGAACATCAGCAGCCAGGTCAATGTCCTCGTGGAAACGATCGGCACAAAAAGCTGGTCAAAAAGGCTTGGAATTGCCTCCGACCACACGCAGCGCTATAAGGTGGAAGCCGGGAACCTGGTGCTTGTGGATGACAGCCTCGGCCAGCTGGATTGTACATCGCCGGATACGCTTGCAGATTTTATTTCCTGGGGCGCAGAAAATTATCCGGCAAACCGTTATATCTTGATTTTCTGGGATCACGGTGCAGGACCGGTATACGGCTTTGGATATGACGAACACCAGTCGGAGGATTCGGTGCTTACGATCGATGAGATCCAGACGGCAATCCGCCAGAGCGGGATTTACTTTGATATCATCGGCATGGACAGCTGCATTATGTCTTCGTTAGAGCTTTGCTGTGCCATGTACAATTATTGCGATTACATGATTCTGTCGGAGGATTTTGAATCCGGCTACGGCTGGTCGTACACGGGATGGCTGAACGCCCTGTCGGAGAACACCAGCATTTCCTCTGAGGAGCTTGGGAAAATCATCGTGGATGACATGATCGCAGATAATGAAGAAAACGGCGAGGGGGCTTCCACGCTGGCGCTGATTGACGAATCCTACATGAAGGTGCTCTATACCGCGTGGGCTGATTTTGCCTATGCAAACGAGCCTGCGCTGCTGGGGGAAAATTACAGTATGCACGTCCGGGGCGGCAGGCGCGCTCATCCTGTTTTGCGGGAAAAAGGGCTGTTTGATTTTCTGTTTGACGAGGATGGAGATTATTCCATGTCAGACTATTATATAACGGATATCATGGCAGTAGCGCAGAATATCGAATCCAAAGAGACAGAGGCACTGGCGGCTGCGGTAAACCTTTCCATCTGCTATTTTAATTGTACGGACGACGAGGTTGGAATGACTGGACTGTCTGTCACGCTGCCTTATGGGGATTCTGAGTTTTATGGATATCTCTATCCGGTTTTTACCGGTGTGGGGATGGACGCCGACTATGTCGGCTGGCTGGAAAAATTCGTCTATGCCGAGGGTTATAACGATTACTATGATTATGAATCGTGGTATGAGGACGACTGGGAAGGCTGGGACGACTATGAAGACGACTGGGATTGGATCGACTGGCTGTTTTTTGAGGATGACGACTATTGGGAGGATGACAGCTGGGACGAATGGGGAAGCGATCAGTCCTGGGCAGAGTTTGGAAACGGCAGGTCAGATTGCATGAGAAAGCAGGTTGCATGCTAAAAGAATAAACAGTAAAAAATAAAAAGGAGGAGCTATCATGGGAATTTTTACAAACAGGGACAATAAAAAAAGATATTGCGTGTTCTGTGGAAAGGAGCTGGCGGATGGGAAATGCACAGCCTGTGGACGGGAAGCAAAAGAGGTGGTTTCACTTTCTTCCCTGAACTGGCAGAAGGTGCCGATGGAAGTGGCAGACGCTCTCGGGGAGCAGAAAAAACAGCTGTTCGGGAATCCTTTGTACACCGTAAAGGAAATGATCATAAACGGGGATCTTTTTATCGCAGATATTCATTTTGACGCGGTATATGAGGAAGAATTTGACCGTTCCGACGATGACGAAGGTAAGAGCGAGTATTCGTACTATGTACAGTTTTCTACCCCGGAGCTTGCCCCGTGCGACAGGGACTGCGAGACGTCGGCTGGTCAGTATGACAGGGTGGAGGAGCTGTTGAAAAACGGGCAGCACGAAGGAAAAATCCTGTGGGGACGAAAAAAGAAGTCCAACTATTATTACGCATTTGCTCCAAAGAATGGTGATGTCACGGCGATGCTGGGAAAACGGCTGTTGGAAAACTTTATCTGTTACGGAGAGAGCACGGAAAAACGCAAGCTGGCACCCAAGGGCGGCGCTGGAAATACCACCTATGATAAGGTATTCGACGCGATCTGGGACAATACGATCGGGAAGCTATGAAGGTTGATTTCTAAAATATCACGGCGTATAATCAAAGCATCAGGAAATCAGATGTAAAGGCTGATTTGCCCCGGTAGAAAGTATTTTAAGAAATGAGCATCTTGTACCTTGGACGGGTGGGATGCTTATTTCTATGCAGAGGAGAAGTCAACATGGCAGAGGAATTTAAACGGCTGGATCGAAAGCTGGTCTATCACGGAACGATCATCGATTATTACAGGGACACCATTCAGGTTCCGAACGGGAACATCGCAGAATGGGATTTTATCGGGCATAAGGGCGCGGCTGCGGTCGTTCCGGTGCGGGAGGATGGAAAGCTTCTGATGGTGCGTCAGTGGCGCAATGCTCTCGACCGCTATACGCTGGAAATCCCGGCGGGCGGGTTAAACGGCGATGCTGGCTGCCGCGCGCGAGCTGGAAGAGGAGACGGGATATCATTCTGAAAATCTGACGCATCTTTTAAGTCTGCGGACGACCGTTGCGTTCTGCAATGAAAAGATCGAAATTTATGTTGCGCAGGATTTGAAGCCGACCCATCAGCATTTGGACGAGGATGAATTTATCGATGTCTATGCATATTCGGTCGATGAGCTGTGTGAAATGATCTATTCCGGAAAAATCGAGGACGGCAAGACAATCGCGGCGATCATGAGCTATAAGGCGAAATACGAAAAATAGCGCAGCACGGTACTGCATAGAAGCACCAAGGGGTGCGTGATACCTTTCACAGTACCAATTGAAAAAAATGCAAAATTCCCCCAGTAGCCGCATAGATTACAACGAGCGGATGCGCAGACAGCGTCACGGTAGGTGCAGCAGTTCATGCCGTGACGCTGTTGTTATCTGTCGGCTTATGCCGGCGCTGTTAAAAATATAAAAACGGGGAATGCGATGTCTTTTTGGAAACGGTTCGGGCAGCAGGAAAAGAGATTGGGGGCGGTGCTTCTTCTGGCGGGATTTCTGGCGGGAATCGCCTGCGTGTGCTTTTTTCCGGGGCTGTTTGTGCAAAATCCGGGCTTTCTGGATACGGATACGCTGTCGGGAATTTCAGAATGGAACATGAACCGGACGGGATTGTTTTTATACTGCCTGCAAAAAAGGCTTGGAACGGCGCTGCTGCTCGTGCTGCTTGCACTTTCAGGGGCAGGGATGATCTGTCTGATTGTGCTTGCAGCGGGGAGCGGACTGGCGGCAGGGATGATCCTGACGGCGCTGTCGCTGCGCTATGGAATCCGGGGGAGCTTCTTTTTCCTGGCGGCGCTGGTTCCACAACAGGCGGTGCTGGTTCCGGGCTACTGTATGCTGTTGGAATGGTGCCTGCACAAAAAAGCTGCGTCGGGCGTGTGGATTTCCCTGGCGGTGATTGGAATCGGCTGTGCGGTAGAAGGGTATGTCAATCCATTTATTTTAAAAGCCGTGATGCGTCTGTTTTGGGGATAGGAAGATGCGGAATGCCAAATCAAGATATGGTGGAACTGGTATTTCCCGTACCACTATCTGGTATTACCTGAAAACATGCCGAAAAATCGCCTGAAAATGCGGAAGTTTCAACATTGCTTTTCTGAATTTCATTGTATATAATGATTCCACACGACCGATACGGTCAAAAGAAGGGAACGCAGAGGGATGGAAGCACAGATTGAGTCATTTATTGAATATTGTCATAAGGTAAAAGGAACCTCCCAGAATACGGAGCTTTCCTATCGGCGAGATCTGTATCAGCTGGCGGGTTTTCTGCGTGCCCGGTATCAGATGACCAGGGTAGAGGATCTGACTGCGACGGCATTATATGGTTATATCCGTTTTCTGGAAGAAAAGCAGAGAAAAGCTGCGACGATTTCCCGCAATATCGCATCGATTCGGGCGTTTTGCCATTATCTGGTGCGGGAGGGCGTGCTGATGATGGATGTGTCGGAGACGCTCAAAGCCCCTCGGGTGGAAAAGAAGCTGCCCGGCGTGCTGAGTCCGGAAGAGGTGGAACGACTGATGGATGCGGTGCAGGGAACGAGTCCGAAGGAGCTTCGGGACAAAGCGATGCTGGAGCTTTTGTATGCAACCGGTATCCGGGTATCGGAGCTGATCGGTCTGAAGCTTTCGGATGTAAATTTAAAATTGTCCTTTTTGTTCTGTACGGAACAAAACCGCCAGCGTACGGTTTCGTTTGGAAATAAAGCGAAAGCAGCGCTGGAAGCGTATCTGCAGCATGGCAGACAGGCTCTGGTAGCGGAGGAAACGCAGCAGGCACTGTTTGTCAACTGCGCAGGAAAGCCGATGAGCCGTCAGGGCTTCTGGAAGCTGCTAAAAGGCTATGTGCAGCGCGCGGGAATCACGGAAGAGATCACGCCGCATACTCTGCGCCACTGCTTTGCGGCACATCTGGTTGCAAACGGCACAAACCTGCAGAGCGTGCAGGAAATGCTCGGACATGCCGACATCTCCACAACGCAGATTTATATCAATGTGAATCAGGAACAAATCCGGGAAGAAAAAAGGCTCATCCGTTAGGGTGAGCCTTTTTAGACGAATACGTAATTTTATTTCTGCGGACAGAATACCTGTTGAGCCTGCAAGCTGCCGTTTTGAAGACAGGTGATATTTAGTAATTCAGCTCCGCCAGATCGTAGATGAGGCGCTCGGAAGCTTCCCAGCCGAGGCAGGCATCCGTGATGGACTTTCCATAAACGCCGCCGCCAACCTTCTGGTTGCCTTCTTCAATATAGCTCTCGATCATAACGCCCTTGACGAAGTTGTGGATGTCGGGGCTTAAATGACGGCTGTGCATCACCTCTTTGACGATTCGAACCTGCTGGTCAAACTGCTTGTTGGAGTTGGAGTGGTTGGAATCGATAATGCAGGCGGGGTTCTTTAAATCACGCTCGTTGTAAAGACCGAGCAGGATCTGCAGATCCTCGTAATGATAGTTAGGAATGTTGCGTCCGTGCTTGCTCGTCGCGCCGCGCAGGACGGTGTGGGCGAGGTCGTTGCCGTTTGTCTGCACTTCATAGCCGCGGTAGATGAATCTGTGCGGATGCTGTGCGGCATAAACGGAGTTCAGCATAACGGAGAAGTCACCGCTGGTGGGGTTCTTCATGCCAGACGGAAGATCAAAGCCGCTAACCGTCAGACGGTGCTGCTGATCCTCTACGCTGCGGGCACCGATTGCCACATAGGACAGGATATCGGATACATAGCCCCAGTTTTCGGGATAGAGCATTTCATCGGCAGCGCTGAGGCCGGTTTCGGACAGCGCGCGGATGTGCATATGGCGCATTGCGATCAGACCGTGTAGGAAATCCTCTTTTTTTTCGGGGTCGGGCTGATGGACAATACCCTTGTAGCCGTCGCCGGTGGTGCGGGGCTTATTGGTGTAGATTCTCGGAATCAGGATCAGGCGGTCGGATACCTTGTCGTTGACCTTTGCAAGACGGTTGATATAATCGCAGACCGCATCTTCGTTATCTGCAGAGCAGGGACCGATGATGACTAACAGCTTGTCGCTTTTACCGGTGAGGACGTCGCGGATCTCGGCGTCACGCTTCTGCTTGATCGGAACCAGAGAATCCGGAACCGGATACTGCTCCCGGATTTCATCGGGAGTAGGAAGTTTTCTGATATAATCGAAACTCATGACTTTTCTCCTTCGCAGACGGTGCTGATGAAGCACCATTCTCTTTCCGGCTGCATATTTATGCAGAACGGAAGCGTTTTTCATTATAGTATAGGAAAAACGCAGGCGCAAGCCAATTTTATGATTTCGTACCAGTTTCCATGTAGCTTTTTATGGGCAGATTTCATGCTTGCATGAAAATCTGCCCATAAAAAAGCTACAGAGGGAGTGTGCATTCTATTGTATTGCAAATGGCGCGGGAAACTGGTTACTGAAACGCGAAAAACAGTCAATTCACTTATGCCGCCGCGACAAAACAAAAAACAGCGCTGCTGCGCAGAGTATCGTCAGGAGCATCTGCCCGAAGAGCATGCCCTGGAACAGTCCGGGAATGCCGGAGAGCGGCAGGATGAAAAAAACGAAGAACAGACGCACGGCGAGGGACAGGATTTGGAACAGAAAAGTACAGCCTGTTTTTCCAAGCCCGTTTAAAATCGAAAGCAGCGTCGTATTCAGGTACAGAAAAGGGCAGAGAAAACAAAACATCCGAATCAACTGCCCGGCAAGTACGTTTCCAAACAGCGCAGAGCCGATGAAGTTTCCGCACAGAGAAAAGACAGCAGTACAGCCGACGCCGATGAAAAGACAGAAGCAGGTGCACTGGAAAATGGCACTGTAGATGGCGCTTTGGTTATTCGAAGCGTCCGCGCAGGAGATGGTCGGCATGAGCAGGACAGCAATCGAATTGGTCAGCGCGCCGGGAAACAGGATGCAGGTCATCGCCATGCCGGTGTATACGCCATAAGCAGAAAGCGCCTGATGGGAGGAATAGCCAAACAGCTGCAGGCTGACCGGGATGCGGGAGGATTCGATTGTTCCGAGCAGATGCAGGCAGACCCGCGTGGCGCACAGGGGTGCAGCAAAGGAAAACAGTCTGGAAAATAGCTCCGGCCGAGAAAGCTTTAGCGGAAGGCTTTCGGGGAGTTTTTTGGAAAAATGGATTCTTGCGGCAAAAACGGAAACCGCCATGGAAGCGCATTCCCCGATGACAAGTCCGACTGCAGCGAGCTGAATCGTGCAGGAGAGTCCGCAGGATGCCGCATACTGCCCAAAAAGCAGGACACTGCCGACGCGGAAGCACTGCTCAAAAACCTGACAGAATGCCGGCAGGAAGGATTTTCGGATGCCGTAATAATAGGTAGAAGTGAAATCAAATTCATCTTTGGTCATCAATACCCGTGCCACATCTTTAGGAGTTGTCTTGTCGGTGATATGAACATCTGTTTCCAGTAAAGAGGAAATGTACTTTAAATCCGAAGCATCAGGACTATACTGCTTTTTTAGTACATCAAAATAAGAATTAAACTTTTGTTCTTTAGCATCCCATTCAAGTTTCACCATTCCAAAACCGTGAATAGAGTAAGCTATCACCTTTTTAATAAGTCCTTCCAGTTCTTCCTTACTGATACAAACCCCATCTGATGCACCGGCAGAATAGTTATCAAAAAAATAGGCTGGTTCTACATTAAAGTATTGAGCCATACTTAATAATGTGTCTATTTTAGTAGAGTTTGCCTTAATGATTTTGTGCAAGCTCTGCTCTGTCATGCCCAATTCAACAGCAGCCTGTTTCATTGTTACGTTTTTCTTTTCACACAACTCCTTTATTCTTTCAAGATGAACCATATAATTGTATTCAAAAGTTAAATACTAAACAAATAGTTTAGCTTTAGATATATTATTTCTATATTTGCAGCATCAAAGATAAGAAATAAAATTTAGTATTCAAATAGTAAACAGATTTTCTAACTAAAAAAGTAGAAGCATGGAAACAGTAATTGTAACTACAGAATCCGCTATCGAAAAGATAATGGAAAGAGTCTTGGATAAGAAGTTGCCAAAGCCTCCTGAATCGGATGTAGAGAAGACTTATAGTATTAATCAAGTAGCCAGAATGATGGGGCGATCACACAAGAAAATTTCAGACCTTGTGGCAGCAGGTGTACTAAAGGCTACTGCTGATAACCGAATTTTTGAGAGTTCTATTAAAGAGTACAACAACAAGTAGAGCTAATTGCTAAACTAAAAGTTGAACTAAAATTCTTTTTCATCCACCACCTGAAAGAGTAAGGTAGCGTTTCTGCAAAGGAACGCTACCCGGCAAATGAACTGACATGACAATATCCAAAGAAACAAACATCCACATATCAGAACTTAAAGAGGAAGAAGGCTTTCCTGTTTCTGTTTTTCCCAAGCCGATAAGGGAAATTATAAGTGAAACGAAAGCCACTCTGAATTATCCGGCAGACTTTATTGCTTCCGCTATTTGCTTTACCTTATCCGTAGGTATCGGCAACAATTTTGTAGCGAAGGTAAAGGAAGGCTGGAATGAACGTGCCATCTTGTACATGGCAATCATAGGGCGTTCAGGAGTAAATAAGAGCCATCCGCTTAGTTTTGCCATGCAGCCATTGTTTGAACTGGATATTAAATCATCCGTAAAATATCAGAAAGAGCGAAGAGAATATGAAAAATACATTCTTGCTTGTAAAAAAGAGAAAGAAGATAAGGAGCAAGCGACAGAACCCGTATTGAAAAAGTTTATTGTGTCGGATATTACTCCCGAACGGCTTATCACCATTCATCAGGATAATAAAAGAGGAATCTGCTTGTATGTGGACGAACTGATGTCATGGCTAAAAAATTTCAATCGCTATAATAGCGGTTCGGAAGAACAATTTTGGCTATCCGTGTTCAGTGGGAAACCTATCATACTTGACAGGCAGGGAAATAAGAACTCTGCATTCATCAAACATTCTTTTATATCTGTAATTGGCACGATACAAAAAGGACTGCTCAAAGAACTGGCGAAAGGGGAAAGGAGCGAGAACGGTTTTATCGACCGTATTCTGTTTGTCTTCCCACCCAATCTGAAAAAAGAGTACTGGAACGAGCTTGAATTATCTACACACATAGTTCCTCTTTGGAACTCCATTGTAAAGAAGTTGACAGACATCCAGTGTATTACTGATGAAAATGGGGAACTTGTACCTACCCAGCTTCCTTTTAATACGGAAGCCCGTACACTGCTTTATCATTGGCAGCATAAGAATACAGATTTATGCAATAGCGAAATGGATGAAGTATTAGTTGGCGTATATAGCAAGCTGGATATATATGTTATCCGCTTTAGTTTGATATTGCAGCTTTCACGATGGGCTTGTGATGAAAGCGATAAAAAAGAAATAGACAGTATAAGTGTTGAAGGTGCAATATCAATTGTTGAATATTTCCGCATTACAGCCAAAAGGGTACAAGGTATAACAAACTCATCGGCTATGTTAGAACAGTTACCGACAGATAAACTTTCGTTATATAATGCTTTACCTGTGGAGTTCACTACAAGCGAAGGCATTACTGTTGCTCAAAAGCAAAATATTTCAGCAGATTCATTTAAACGCTTTTTGGCAGATAAGAAAGGAAAACTATTTGAAAATGTCAAGCATGGAAGATATAAGAAGCTGATATAATAAAGTCCGCATTTCTCACACTTTCCACATTTTGGCTTATTTTCAATTGATTATCAATAATGTATATGTGCGCATAAAAGTAGAAATCGCCACACTTTATGCCACCGTTAAAAAATGGCGAAGATAAAGATTATGACCTATCAGGAAGCTAACAATATAAGTATCAAGGACTATTTGGAATCATTGGGCATTCTGCCCGTAGTGGATAAACTTTATTACGGTATGTACCACAGCCCGTTTAGGCAAGACGATACACCCAGTTTCAAGGTGGATTACGGTGTAAACCTTTGGTGTGACTTTGGAACGGGTGAAGGTGGCTCGCTTATTGACCTTGTGATGAAACAACACGGCTGCAATGCTTACGGGGCTATCAGCCGACTGGAACAGGGCTATTACTCCGCCGATACCTTTTCTTTTCAAGGGAAAAATATCACCGAAAGGAATCCGGCAAGGGAGGAAAGGAAGCGACCAGCCAGCCCGGTAGAAATCCGTAGCATCCAGCCGTTACAGAATCCGGCACTTACCAATTATCTGAAAAGCCGGGGAATTGCGCCCGAAGTGGCAGCGGACTATGTGCAGGAAATGTATTATCGTGTAAATGGAAAGTCACTTTTTGCACTCGCTTTCAAGAACAATGCAGGAGGGTATGAACTACGCAATCCCGGTTACAAAGGCTGCACCTCTCCCAAAGACATTACACGCATACAGTTTGCAGGAAAAAGGAACGCTGCCTGTTTCGTGTTCGAGGGATTTATGGACTACCTTTCTTTTCTGACTATTCGGCACAAGAACAGCCCGGCTTATCCCTGTATCGACTGGCAGGATTACATCATCCTGAACTCGACCGCCAATGTGGATAAAGCATTATACCCGTTAGGCGAGTACGAAAAGATACACTGCCTTTTGGATAATGACGAAGCCGGACGTAAAGCCACCCAAGACATACTAAAGGAATACGGCTGGCGTGTGCGTGATGCCTCACACCTGTACAGCGGACACAAAGACTTGAACGACTACCTATGCCAAAAGTCCAGCCAGCCGACAGAGAGGATGCAACAGCCGGAGAAGCAAACGCAGTCTGCCAAGCTGCCGAAGCAGGAAGAGAAAAACGAACAATCCCCCGGTGAAAAAAGAAAAAGGGGCAGACGGCTGTAGGTAGGAGAACAGGCAAGGCGTACCAATGGCAAGCAGTGTAATTTAGGAGAGCAAGGTTATGTTTCGGTAGACCGAAACCCCTTGCTTTGCCTGACAGCAAAGAAAATTTCTCCCGTTGGTCGCAATTTTAAAGATACCATTCAATAAGTAAAACATATGACAGAGATAAGGAACAAGTCAGGAGGTCGCCCGGCAAAGAGCCGGATAGACAAACAAAAGAGAGTAGTCAGTACGAAGCTGACCGAGCTTCAATACTACGCCATCAAGAAACGAGCCGGAGAATCCGGTCTGCCCGTCAGCGAGTACGTCCGGCAGGCGGTTGTTTCGGCAGAGATAACGCCCCGGCTGAACAGGCAGGATGCCGATACCATCCGCAAGCTGGCAGGGGAAGCCAATAACATCAACCAACTGGCGCATCGTGCCAATGCCGGAGGGTTCGCACTGATGGCGGTGGAACTGGTGAAACTGAAAAATAGAATCGTTGAAATCATAAACCAACTTTCGGATGATTGGAAAAATAAAAAAAGGAAGCGGATTTAAGGGTTGTGTGAACTATGTGCTGGGTAAGGAACAGGCAGCCTTGCTTCATGCCGAGGGAGTGTTGGCGGAAAGCAGCCGGGACATCATACGCAGTTTCTGTATGCAAGCCGAAATGAATCCCGGCTTAAAGAAGCCAGTCGGACACATTGCGCTAAGTTATTCGGCAGTGGATGCACCAAAGCTGACGGACGAAAAGATGATACAGTTGGCGCAGGAATATATGCGTGAAATGAAAATCACCGATACGCAGTATATTATCGTGCGCCACCAAGACCGGGAACATCCGCACGTGCATATCGTATTCAACCGGATAGACAACAACGGCAAGACCATATCCGATAAAAACGATATGTACCGGAACGAGCAGGTTTGCAAGAAACTGAAAACCAAATACGGGCTTTACTTTGCTGGTGGAAAAGAACAGGTAAAGCTGCACCGTTTGAAAGAACCGGACAAATCGAAATACGAGATTTACACGGCAGTAAAGAATGAAATCGGCAAATCCCGGAACTGGCAACAGCTACAACGGCAGTTAGCTGAAAAAGGTATTGGCATTCAGTTCAAATACAAAGGGCAGACGAATGAAATACAGGGCATTTCCTTTTCCAAAGGTGAATACACGTTCAAGGGTTCGGAAATAGACCGGAATTTCAGCTATTCCCAACTGGATAAACATTTCGGGGATGCAGGGCTGACTACTGCCGGAAGCAACAGGCAGACGGTTGGCGAATCCATTCGGGAGCCAGCACCCATGCCCGACAAAGCGGATAATTCATTTGTCACAGGTTTGGGCGGTCTGTTTTCCGCTTCACCCTCTCTGCCTGATGAAACGCCCGACAATCCCGATTTGAGAAAGAAGAAGAAAAAGAAACGACAATTTAAGTTATAGGCGTATGGAAGAGAATTTGATTTTAGAGGGGCTTCTCTCTATGGTTACGGAACTGAAAGAACGGCAGGAACAGCAGGTTACACCTGCCAGCAGGGAAGAAACGATAAACCGGTTGAATGTTATTGAGCAGCGTATTTTGGAGATACGGAACAAAACCACTGTTCCTGAAAGCGCAGGCAGGAGATTCTAAACCAAATCGGCAGTATCAGGAAAGTACAGTCTGAAAATCAGAAGAAAGACCTTGAAGATATAAAGGGAATGATTGTGGCTTCGCACAGGTATTTTAAAGAACGGCTAAAGGTCTTATTTCCAGCAGATGCTCAGCAGCCCGGAAAGGCAGAACCCGTTTCACGCTACGATAAAATCCTGAACCGGATAATTCCGTACTTGCAACCGAAATACTTTCTTTTTTCAGCAGGATGTATCGTTTGCCTTGTATCACTGGCGTTAAACATCCGTTTTGCGGAACGTATGCAGCAGTTACAAGACAATGATATAAAATACCGTTATCTCCTGATGAAAGGAAAAGCAGAGGGAAGCGACATCAATTTGCTGGAAATGAATTTCAGCCGGGAACGGAACAACGCATTTATCCAAAGCCTGACTGATACGGTGATTGATTTTGAATACCGAAGCCGAAAGCAAGCGGAAGCACTGGAAAGGGCAAGGTTGCTGGGCGAGCAAGCCAAACAGCTAAAGGAACAGGCGGACAAGTTAGGGAAGCCATAAGAAGCAGAAAGCCGGAGCAGTTGATCCCCACTACTCCGGCTTGTCTGTTTCACTTCTTCTTTTTGGCGCAGTGTTCTTTCTCGAACTTGCGCAGCGTAACAGCATTAAACCGTTCCTTAATGAATGCCCGCACATCCGAAGCACGGTAATACACTTTTCCGCTAAGGGTAAAGTAAGGCAGTACACCGATGGCACGGTATCGCTGCAAGGTCTTGATACTCACCTTGAACAACAGACACAAATCCTGATTATCCAGCAGGTTGTCATCTTCGGGCAGCACCTTGTCGGCTGTATGCAGTGCCCGTACATCCTTGCAAAGCTCGTCCAGCTTGTCGAACAGCTTCTGCATCCACTCCTTGAAATCATAGTTCTCTATATACATAGTTGCTTCATTTTTCTGATTATACATACTTGTTTGTCAATCGATTGATGAAGCAAAGTTCAGAAAAGCGAAGCAAATAAATTACAGGGGAGCTAATGGAATCCCCCATAAAAAGAAGCCAACCTATTGATTATCTATATCCTTTTTTATCATGTTCCTTGCGGATAAGGTCTTCCAGTCCATTAAGAAACTCTGTCATTTTGCCCGGCTTGCGCTTTATCACGTCCTCATGCTTTTGGTGGCAGTCGCTTATCTTGATATTGAACAGCCATTCAAAGGATTTAGACAAATCCACCAAACAGGTAGGTTTGCCATTTTGATAGACAATATTCTTAGAGAGGAACAGACCGCTGACAAGCTCCATGATGTTGATAAGGGTTGTTCTATCAGCCAAGTAGAGAGGGGAAAGGGCTTGTTTATTGGTACATTGTTGAAGTTGTTTCGGGTACTTGATACGCCATTCTATCAAGCGTATTTCGGTATTCAAAAGCCCTATCGCTTCATCAATTAGATGTAAATAGGGCATTTTTTTCTTGCTCAAACCGTACACGATACGATTTAAGACGGTGCAAGCCGAAAGAGAAATAGCGTAGTAAAACACTATTATCCTGTTCGTTGAAACTGAAATCGGCTAAATGTGTAGCCAATTCTTCAATGGTTTCTGTAAATTCAAATACAGAAACCTCATGCTGCGAGCATTCCGATAATAATCGGAAAAATCTCTGTTGTAATATGTTCTTATTATTCATCGTATGTTTGTATATATTTTCATTTAAGAAACGTCCTCATCTGAGAGCTATTCTAATTGTGAAATCTGTATTCATATTCCTGTATTCATATTTTTAAGTGCTAAAACATATATCTGCTTCTCTGAATCATTATCAAATACTTCTCCTGTGAAATCTCCAAATTTGTGGATAATATTAAATCCTGCCTGTTTCAGATATGAATCCAACTCTTGTGGGAAAAACAATCGCATATCAAGATTTTGGATTGAATGGAACTCGCCGTTTATAGAGTAGTGCCACTCAATACGGTTTATTTGGGTTGCACTCTCATAACGCATTGTCTGTTTTATCAAGACGTTCCGACCATCGTCCGTTTTATATTCAGCAATTACAGTTTGCCCCTTTTCCTTCTCGACAATATACTGAATGTTGGGATTAAAGCAATCAAATAGAAACAAGCCTCCGTCTTTAAGATGTCTTTTTACGCTCTCTAACGTCTTAAACAAATCTTCGTTTCTGTATAAATGGTGAATGGAGTTAAACGGAATAAAGATAAAGTCGAATTGCTCTTGCAAGTCGAGTGTTCTAATATCTGCCTCAATAAAATTAATTCCCAGCCCTGCTTTAATAGCTTTCGCCTGTGCTTGTTCGAGCATTGACGGGGTGTAATCTACACCGCAAATATTATATTCCTCCTGTGCAATCGGAATCGTAAGCCTACCCGTACCACAGCAGAGTTCAAGTATGCGAGCATTTTTATTAGTTGGCAACCACTTTTTATAGAATTGCAAATCAGAGAGACAGGTATTTAACCCATCATATATATTTGCGTCATAAATCAGTTCGCCAACTTTGTAATCTGTAGTCATTACCATTACCTCTTATTTTTATATTTATCATTATTAACCCATTCTGTTTTAAGTTTCGCATAAATTATATCATCCACCCATTCTTCATGCAGGTAGTAACTTTTTTTAAAATGGGCTTCTTTTCTAAATCCAAGCCGTTCTATTAACCGGATAGAAGCTGAATTTCTCGGATCGATTGAGGCTATAACCCGATGTTTATTCAAAGTTCCAAATAGGAAATCTACCATTCCATTTAATGCTTCTGTGGCATATCCTTGCCCTTTATAATCTTTATGCAGTGTACATCCTATTTCAGCCTGCATATTTTCGTGATTGGTAAAGATAATCCCCATATCACCAATCAACTTTTTTTCATCAGTATAAATAATGGCAAACTGAAAACATATATTTGCAACATCCATTGACTGTGGCATACTGCTAATATAATCACGGACTTCTTCAACAGAATCAGGAAACCATCCCTGATACTTATTTTCTTCTAAGTCAGAACGGTAAAAAAAAATGCTTTCTGCATCTTCCGACTCAGCGAGCCGTATGGTTAGCCTTTGGGTTTTAATGGGGTATTTCATATATATTTTAACTGTCTTTATTATGAAAAGGGCAAAGTTCTACAATTTGAAGTGGAAAATCCTTGAATTATTTCAAGAGTTGCATTTTTGCAGTAATTTTCTTCGGATATGGCTTACTGTTTCGGGGGTAACATTAAGAAAGGATGCAATATCTTTCAGAGGAACTATTGATTTTAAGTCTGGACAACGTTTCATCAACTTTACATAGCGTTGTTCCGGCGTATCACAATAAAAATCCAATAAGCGTTTATATATCATCTCAAATAATGCTTCTGCTGCTAGTCTTCCGATACGTTGAGTATCTATATCATTCTCATAATATTCAAGCAAGTCCTTATAGGATAGCACATAAATTGTACAATCTGTTAGTGCCATTATATTAACCAACGACTGCCCTCGTTTTACAAGAGAAGAGTAATCACAGATAAATTCATTTTCAAAAGAATATCCAACAATGTGTTCACAACCATCATCTCCAATGCACGTATAATGAAATACACCACTTTTAACCCATGCTACATATCGGGACGTTTCATGTTGTCGCACAAAGTATTCCCGTTTTTTTAATAGACGTTGCTCTCCATTCTTTTTTATT
>ERZ779762.397-NODE-397-length-28088-cov-5.321514_pt1 | contig 28088 bp, 20 predicted proteins | sample MGYA00511887_ERZ779762 | MGnify/ENA primary metagenome ERZ779762 (study PRJEB29588, sample SAMEA2163052) | human gut metagenome | biome: human gut; feature: human-associated habitat; material: faeces | place: Denmark | collected 2008/2010 ...
TACCTGTTCGGGTGTAATGGGTTGATAATTCCATTTGTGAGTCATTTTATATATTGTTTTTTCCTTTTTTCAGTCTCGTGGTTGGAACAGGTTTCGTTTCTCTCGGGAAAAGCCTATATTTTTCCAACAAGGCGTAAAAGTACGAAAAAGTATGGAAATAGAGGACGATTATGCGGAAAAACTTTGCGCAAAACTTTTTCATACGAATATGAAAGTTCTGCATTCGATTTGCATTATCTTTGTTTCCCAAAAAACTTTGAACGTGATATGTTGACATTCATCTCTTGTGCCAAAACGATGACGGCACGTATATCTGTAGGAGTCCCTGAAATAACCGTTCCGCATTTTCAGGCGGAAGCAGTACAGAATGCCTTGGATATGGGGCAATTTTCAGCTGCTGACCTGGAACGTCTGCTACGTATAAATTCCAAGATTGCCGCTGAGAATTATCTGCGCTATCAGGATTTCTTTTCGGAGGCAAATTCTGCGATGCCCGCTATCTGTGCCTATACCGGTGCGGTGTTCAAGCGTATAGTACCGAAAGATTTTTCCGAAGATGATTTTCGTTATGCTCAAGAACACATGCGCATCACTTCCTTTCTGTACGGACTGCTTCGTCCGCTGGACGGGATAAAACCTTATCGTCTGGAAGGAGATGTACGCCTGCCTGAAAGGGGAGGGGTGACTATGTTTGATTACTGGAAACCTTTGCTAACGGATTATTTTATAGCGGATATCAAACGGCAGGGTGGCATACTCGTTAATCTTGCCAGTGGTGAGATGAGAGATTTGTTCGACTGGAAGCGAGTAGAAGAAGAAGTCCGTGTCATTACTCCCGAATTTCAGGTATGGAAAGACGGGCAGCTGAAGACAATTGTGATATATGCCAAGATGTGCCGCGGAGAAATGTTGCGCTATATTATTAAAAATCGCATTGAAAATCCCGAAGACTTGAAGGCGTTTACGTGGGAGGGCTTCGCTTACGATGAGGGACGCAGTACGGATGAGCATTTGCAATTTACGCTGGTGTGACCAGCGAAGGTAGTTATGATTGCAAAAGCTCCATATATTCTTCGTAGCTGATATATCTTCCTCCCATTGATTTCAGATGGGGAGTTTCGAACTGACAGTCTATCAGTACACCGCCATGCTCTCCGAAGAATTGTGCCAAGTGGATAAGGGCTAACTTGGATGCACTGGGAACCAGTGAAAACATACTTTCACCGAAAAAGCAGCGCCCCAAGGTTACTCCGTAGAGTCCGCCTACTAACTGTTCCTCTTCCCATATTTCTACGCTGGCGGCAAAGCCCTGTTCATGCAGAAGTGTGTAAGCCTCTATCATCTCCGGACCGAGCCAGGCACCTTCCATATCCATCCTCAGTTCTCCGCACTTACGGATGACTTCATCAAAAGCCTGATTGATGGTGACGTCGTATTTCCCCTTGTTCATGAGCGTACGCATGGAGTGGGAGATATGGACTTCGTCAGGGAAAATGACGAAGCGTTCCAGCGGGCACCACCATTGTATCATTCCCTCCTGAAAAGTGTACCAGGGGAATATCCCGTTGGAGTAAGCCAGGATGAGGCGGTCGGTCGCCAGGTCCCCCCCCCCTGCCAGTAATCCGTCCGGATCGCCGTAGTGCGGATCGGGAAATGTAATTTCGTCAGTTAGTGCAAAGACCATAGTATCACTTTTTTGAGAGTTGCAGGATTAACTGATCTTTGTCTACCCGTATGCAAGTTTTACCACCGGACTTTAAGGAACCGAATAAGATTTCGCGCATCAGTAGTGGCTTCAGATGCGAAGCTATCACACGGTCCATTTCGCGGGCGCCATATTCGGGCAGGAATCCACGTTGCAATAACCAGTTGCGGGCTTCCGGACTCAGTTCCATCTCTATCTGACGTGTGGCAAGCTTGTTGCTCAGTTCTCCAAGCTTCTTGTTGAGGATAAGTGAGGCCATATCCCGATTCATATCGTGGAAAACGACAGTAGCGGACAGACGGTTGATAAACTCCGGCTTGAAGGTCTTCTTGACTTGTTTCAACATGGCTTCCCCGGCTGTAATCTGACTGCTGAATCCGATGGATGCCTGACGGGCAAATTGTGCACCGGCATTTGAAGTCATGATAAGTACAACGTGACGGCAGTCAGCTTTTCGTCCCTTATTATCCGTAAGAACAGCATAGTCCATTACTTGGAGCAGGATGTTGAATACATCGGGATGGGCTTTCTCAATTTCATCAAGCAGCAGTACGCAATTGGGAGTTTTGCGGATGGCGTCGGTTAATAAACCACCGTCTTCATAGCCTACATATCCGGCGGGTGAACCGATTAATTTGGCTACGGTATGCTTCTCGGTGTATTCGCTCATATCGAAACGTTGCAGGGAGATGCCTAGTTCGGAGGCCAGCACTTTGGCTACTTCGGTTTTACCTACTCCGGTAGGACCGACGAAGAGCAGGCTTGCCAACGGTTTGTTTTCATCCAGCAGTCCGGCTTTTGACATTTGTACGGCTTCCACTACCTGGCGCACTGCTTCTTCCTGGCCGTAAATTTTGGCACTGATACGTGCATGCAAAGTTTCCAGTGAGGTGGTATCTTCTTCCTTCATGGCGAGTGCATCTACTTTACAGATGCGGGCGAGTACATCAGTTATCAATGTCTTGTCCACAATTTGCTCTCCGGAGGGTATAGGGTGAATTTCGCGGTAAGCTCCTGCTTCATCCACTAGGTCGATAGCCTTGTCGGGCAGAAAACGGTCGCTGATATAGCGGACACTCGCTTTGACGGCGTAGGGGATTACATCAGGCTGGTAGGTTACTCCATGAAATTCTTCATATTTTTCTTTCAGTCCTTCTACAATATGGATGGTTTCCTCAATGCTCGGTTCAAGTATATCTATTTGTTGGAAACGGCGCACCAACCCTTTGCTGCGGGCAAAGTAACGGTTGTATTCTTCGTAAGTAGTAGAGCCGATGAAACGGATGTCTCCGCTTTCCAGATAAGGTTTTAGCATATTGGATGCATTCATGGAGCCGTCTCCTGTACGTCCGGCACCTATCAGATTGTGTATCTCGTCGATATAGATGATGGCATGTCCTTCATTGCGGACACCTTCCATAATGGTTTTCAGGCGTTTTTCAAAGTCACCCCGGTATTGCGTACCTGCCAGTAGAGTACCTAAATCCAGTTCATAGATACGGCAGTCGAGGAGTCGTTCGGGAACCTCACGTGCTTCGATGCGGGCAGCGAGCCCGTAAGCGAGGGAGGTTTTGCCAACGCCCGGTTCGCCTACATGCAACGGATTATTTTTCTCTTTGCGACAGAGCACCTGGATGGTTCGTTCCAGTTCTGCTTCCCGTCCGATGAGTGGATTATGGTCTTGCAGACAGTCATTCAGACAGGTTACAAAGTTTCGCCAGGGCTCGCTTTTTTCCTGTGGAGAGGCTTGCAGGTCATCTTCTTCCTCTACTTCTTCATATCGGGAGATGAGTTGGCTGATAAATTCGGGTAGCTCTTCTTCAAGAGTTTCTTTCAGAATATGGCATGCCCAGGAGTCTTTGAGCTGAAGCATGCTTTGCACTAAATGGGGGACATTCAATGCTTCAGCACTTGAATAGTCTATCATCAGATAGGCATGTTGTATCAGTTCGTTGAGCTGGGTTGAAACTTCCAGTTCATAATCCATGTCTGCGGGAACGCTTTCCAGTTCTTCCGTGAAATAATTCTCTAAAGAGAAAGCCAGCTCTTGGGTATCACAGAAACACATATTTAAGGCACTGGTAAAGGGACTCTGTTCCAGAAATGCACTCAGCAAATGTTCAGGTGTGATAAATTCATGGCGGTACGATATCGCCTTCTTTTGTGCAAAGGTGAATGCGCTGTTCACATGCACTGTATTTTGTATATCCATAATCTTCTCCTAATTCTTATTCTTCTTCCGGTGCAACGGTGAGCCGTAGTGGAAAATTTTCTTCGCGTGCCATGCGGGTGGCTTTCTGTACCTTCGATTGTGCAATGTCGTATGTATAGATGCCTACCACTGCCGATTGACTCTTGTGTACCTGTAACATCAGCGTTTCTGCTTCTGCTGCCGATTTAAAGAATATGGTAGTAAGTATCTTGACGACAAACTCCATCGTGGTGAAGTCATCGTTATAGATGATCACCTTGAAGTGCTGCGGCTCGCGCAGGTCTGTACGTTCCTTTTCTTTGAAAGATGATTGTTGCTGTTCCATAATTGGGCAAATATTTTTTTCCTATTGGGCAAAAGTTTTTCTCCTACTGAAGAAAATAAAACGTTCATTCCGTACTCGGTCTGTGTTAGGAGCAGAGGTGTGGATAAGTATATCCTTATCTCTTCTTTCTCAAATCCCTTCCTTCGTATTTACAGATTGCCTGAATCCATTCTTCTTCCAGAGGTTTGGATTCATGTTTCTCTAAATCAAAAGTGACCATTACAGAGGTACAGATGCATTTGATCTCCTGTGTTTCCGTATCAATCACCCGCTGTGCGAGGTGAAAACTTTTGGTGCCGATTTCAGTAACGGCTGTTTGTACAGCGATGTGATCCGAACCATAAATTTGTGCAAGGAAGTTCGCTTCTATATGTACGACGACAATGCCGTCTTTCTCCCAATCGACGTCCGGGCATACGGAAGCAAAGTACTCGGTTTTCCCCAAATCATAGAAAGAGAAATAAACCGTATTGTTCACGTGGCCGAACTTATCGACATCATTAAATCGTAGTTGTATGGGCAGGGTGTGGTTAAATTGAATTTCTTCCATTGTTTTCTCTTAAACTTTTCTATTAATCCGTGCAAAAATACTACTTTTGCGTGTTAATCACTGTATTTATACACCAAGAAATGATAGAAGATATTAAAAAAGCCTGTCAAGTGATGAACGAAGGCGGAGTCATTCTGTACCCCACCGACACCATTTGGGGCATAGGTTGTGACGCTACCAACGAAGAAGCTGTGCGGCGAGTGTATCAGATAAAGCAGCGTTCGGACAGTAAAGCGATGCTTGTGTTGGTCGATTCTCCTGTAAAGGTGGACTTTTATGTGCAGGATGTGCCGGAAGTAGCTTGGGATTTGATTGAGGTGGCAGACAAACCGCTGACAATCATTTATTCCGGTGCACGAAACCTGGCATCCAACCTGATTGCCGAAGATGGCAGCGTAGGTATCCGGGTGACGAATGAAGAGTTCTCCAAACGTCTCTGTCAACAGTTTCGTAAGGCGATTGTTTCTACGTCAGCTAATATCAGCGGACAACCTTCACCGGCAAATTATAGTGAGATCACAGAGGAACTAAAGTCTATGGTCGACTATGTAGTAGGCTATCGACAGGAAGAAATGGGGCATCCGAAACCATCCAGCATTATAAAACTGGATAAAGGTGGCGTTATAAAAATTATCCGGGAATAAGATAACGGACTGCACATGGAAAAAGAGAAGAGAAGTTTGTTTCAGCGTTTCCTTTTATGGCGTGAAAAGAATATAAAGGAAAAACAGTTTATCCTGATACTCAGTTTTCTGGTAGGTATCTTTACGGCTATTACAGCTTTGATATTGAAGATGCTGATACACTGGATACAGAATTTCCTGACGAATAATTTCAATACGACGGAGGCTAACTACCTTTATTTAGTCTATCCGGTAGTGGGAATTTTTCTGGCAGGCTTGTTTGTACGCTATGTCGTGAAGGATGACATCAGTCATGGAGTTACAAAAATCCTTTATGCCATTTCCCGTCGGCAAGGGCGGATTAAGCGGCACAATACATGGTCGTCTGTGATTGCCAGTTCCATAACCATTGGTTTTGGTGGTTCGGTAGGAGCAGAGGCGCCTATTGTACTGACAGGCTCTGCTATTGGTTCCAATCTGGGAAGTGTCTTCAAAATGGAACATCGCACTTTGATGCTTTTGGTAGGCTGTGGTGCTGCCGGTGCCATTGCAGGTATCTTCAAGGCACCTATTGCAGGATTGGTGTTTACGCTGGAAGTGCTGATGATAGACTTGACTATGACCTCTCTGCTCCCCTTGCTGATTTCTGCGGTGACGGCTGCTACCGTTTCCTATATCACCACCGGAACAGAAGCAATGTTTAAGTTTCACCTTGATCAGGCATTCGAGATGGAGCGCATTCCTTACGTTATCATGCTGGGTATTTTCTGCGGATTGGTTTCGCTCTACTTTACCCGTGCCATGAATTCTGTAGAAGGCGTTTTCGGCAAACTGAAAGGCCCTTACCAGAAACTGGCTTTAGGTGGTATTATGCTGAGTATCCTGATATTTCTCTTTCCACCACTCTATGGTGAAGGTTACGATACTATAGAATTATTGCTGAACGGTACTTCCAATACGGATTGGGATACAGTCATGAACAACTCATTCTTTTACGGACATGGTAATTTGTTGCTGCTTTATCTGATGCTGATTATCTTATTTAAGGTGTTTGCATCCAGTGCCACAAACGGTGGTGGAGGTTGCGGTGGTATCTTTGCACCCTCTTTGTATCTGGGTTGTATTGCAGGCTTTGTCTTCGCCTTTTTCAGTAATAAGTTTGATTTCTCGTACTATTTACCCGAAAAGAATTTTGCCTTGATGGGTATGGCAGGGGTGATGAGTGGTGTCATGCATGCCCCGCTGACCGGGGTCTTCCTGATAGCCGAGCTGACGGGAGGATATGACCTTTTCCTGCCACTGATGATTGTGGCTGCCAGTTCATATCTGACGATTATAGTTTTCGAACCTCATAGTATTTACTCCATGCGTTTGGCCAAGAAGGGAGAATTGCTAACCCATCATAAGGATAAAGCGGTACTTACCCTGATGAAAGTAGAGAATGTCGTGGAGAAAGATTTTGTTGTGGTTCATCCTGAAATGGATTTGGGTGAGTTGGTGAAGGCTATTTCGGCTTCACGGCGTAATATATTCCCTGTAACGGATAAGAGTGGGATACTGATTGGAATTGTCACTTTAGATGATATCCGAAATATCATGTTCAGGCAGGAACTATATCATCGTTTCACGGTAGGAAAACTGATGACGGCTATCCCCGCACGTCTGTATGATACGGATAACATGGAGCAGGTGATGCGTACGTTTGATGATACGAAAGCATGGAACCTTCCTGTAGTAGATGAAGAAGGACACTATTTGGGATTTGTCTCCAAATCTAAGATATTCAACTCATACCGTCAGGTATTGGTACATTTCTCTGAAGATTAGAAAGTTTTTATATGATGAAGAAAGAAGATTTACGGATTGTTTACATGGGTACTCCGGATTTTGCAGTGGAGTCCTTGCGTTGTTTGGTAGAAGGTGGATATAATGTAGTAGGAGTCATCACCATGCCTGATAAACCGGCGGGTAGGGGGCATAAACTTCAGTTCTCTCCTGTGAAGCAATATGCACTGGAACAGAATCTTCCTTTATTGCAGCCGGAAAAATTGAAAGATGAGGCTTTTGTCGAAGCTCTGCGTGAGTGGAAAGCCGATTTGCAAATAGTGGTTGCTTTCCGTATGCTGCCCGAGGTGGTATGGAATATGCCACGTTTGGGAACCTTCAATCTTCATGCTTCTCTTTTGCCCCAATACCGGGGAGCAGCTCCCATTAATTGGGCAGTTATCAATGGTGATACAGAAACGGGAATCACGACTTTTTTCCTGCGTCATGAGATTGATACAGGCGAAGTGATTCAGCAAGTGCGTATTCCTATCGCAGATACAGATAATGTAGGCATTGTACACGATAAGCTGATGATGCTTGGTGGAAAACTGGTAACTGAAACGGTGGATGCAATATTGAATGATGCTGTGAAACCTATTCCACAGGAAGAAATGGCGATTGTAGGCGAGTTGCGACCGGCACCGAAGATTTTTAAAGATACATGCCGCATCGATTGGAATCAACCAGTCAAACGTATTTATGATTTTATCCGTGGTTTGTCTCCTTATCCGGCTGCCTGGTCAGAACTGGTTCAATCCGATGGAGAAGCGGTAGTTGTGAAGATATTTGAGACAAAAAAGATATTAAAGTCCCATGAATTAGCTCCCGGTACTTTGCTGACAGATGGCAAAACTTATATCCATGTGGCTGCGGCAGACGGCTTTATTGATATACATGCCTTGCAGCTTCCCGGCAAGAAGCGTCTGAAGACAGATGAACTTTTGCGTGGCTTCCGGTTGACCGAAGAGTTCAGAATGAAATAGTTACGAGCTACGAGCTACAAGTTACAAGCTACAAGTTGCTACGCTATCACTCTGCATAGCACTTGTAGCTTGTAGCTCGTAGCTTGTAACTTATTGCTTATATTTTTGTTCCTTTCCCAAAAATTTCCTTTCTTTGCACATTATTAACTACTAAACATTGAATGCCTATCGGAACACATTACGCTGAAATCTAAAAACACACGTAATGAAAAAGCAAACAAATGCTACTGACGAAACGTTGGTAGCCCTTTATGCACAAGGCAATAACGAGGCATTCGATATCCTGTTGAACCGTTATAAGGATCGTCTTTATGCGTATATCTATTACACGGTACGTAATGAAGAACTGGCGGAAGATATATTTCAGGAAACTTTCACAAAAGCTATTGTCACTATTCAGCAAGGGCGTTACAATGAAAATGGCAAATTTCCTGCTTGGTTGACCCGTATTGCCCATAATCTTATTATTGACTGTTTCCGTCAGGAAAAACAGGAGAATCTGGTATCCTGCGATGAAGAAGAACGGAATTTACTGAACAATATCCGTTTGTCCGAAGGGACGGTTGAATCTGAAATCGTAAATCATCAGATCCTTTCAGATGTGCGTCGTTTAATAAAACACTTGCCGGACGAACAACGTGAGGTCGTACATATGCGTTTTTATCAAGACCTCAGTTTCAAGGAGATAGCGGAGATGACGGGAGTCAGTATCAATACTTCTTTGGGGCGGATGCGTTATGCCATTTTAAACCTGAGACGGATGGCGGAGAAATATGGAATAGCCTTGACCGTAAACTAAAATATTTCATTCAATTTAACTCACAGAATTGCCCGGGTATAGTGGTTTTACATTATGCTCGGGCGGTTTGTCTACAAAACTCATATTTTTTATAGTTTCTCGTATACTATTTCTCTTTCTCTCACGTTCTTATCATATAAAGGAACTCCTATCTCATGACGGGTAGCCTGTGACTTCAGCTTTTAATTTTTAATTATCAATTTTTAATTCAATGAGCCTATGGATAAAAAAACTACTCCTTCCTTTTCTTCTTCATCCGTAAAACCGCGTACATCCGGTGGTACAATATCCGGTGAACGTCCGCAGCCTTCCGAGAAAACTTTGGATTTTCTTCGTAGCCTGGCCCGCAATTACCGGATTGTAACTCAGCTTCCGCAAGGCTTGCAGGGGATAATATTAGGATGAATGAAATCTTTTGTCTACATTTGTACGTTATATCTATATATAATCTGTAAAATGTAGTGTATTATGAAACCAATCATAGCTCCTTCAATCCTGTCCGCAGATTTCGCTTATCTGGCAAAGGACCTGGAAATGCTGAACCGCAGTGAAGCCGACTGGGTACATATTGATGTTATGGACGGTGTGTTCGTTCCCAATATATCTTTCGGCTTTCCCGTATTGAAGTACGTAGCAAAGATTTCAAAGAAGCCTTTGGATGTACATCTGATGATAGTACAACCCGAGAAATTCATTCATGAAGTGAAAGCGTTGGGGGCACACACCATGAACGTGCATTTTGAAGCATGTCCGCACCTGCACCGGGTAGTGCAACAAATACGTGAGGCCGGTATGCAACCAGCTGTCACGCTGAATCCTGCTACTCCTGTAGCTATGCTGAAAGATATTATCCAGGATGTATATATGGTGTTGCTGATGAGTGTAAATCCCGGCTTTGGCGGACAGAAATTTATCGAACATACAGTTGAGAAAGTACGGGAATTGCGTGCTTTGATAGACAGTACCGGTTCGAAAGCATTGATAGAAGTGGATGGTGGCGTGAATTTGGAGACAGGTGCACGCTTGATAGCTGCCGGTGCAGATGCATTGGTTGCAGGTAGTGCCGTATTTGCAGCTCCTGATCCCGAAGGCATGATACATTCGTTAAAAGAACTCTAACTTTACATTCAGTTGATAAACAACATCCTGCAACGGCATCCTTTCTTACGACTTTTGATGCCGTTGACAGGGGGTATTATATGCGGAGATGCATACTTCTTCCGACAGCGCGCAGAGCTTTCCTTAAATATTCCCGAAGAGACATCTTATTTGTTTTCCACGTTTTCTCCTGTCTGGATTTGTTTGACAGGTTTCCTTTTACTCTTTCTCGTTTATTTTCTTTCCGGTAAATATCGAATTCATTGGTTGTATGGTCTTTCTGTATTTCTTTGTTGCTTTGGTTTGGGTGTCGGCATATCAGGGGAGCGTTTGCATCGTGTGGATTTTCCTTTTTCAGGTGATGCAGCAGTTTACCAGGCAGTTATCAGTGAACAACCGGAAATGAAGGAAAAAAGTCTTTTATGTCGGGTTCAGTTAGAAGGGAGAGTGGAAAAAGGGGCTGTGCAAAGAAGTGATCGTGAGCATACTTTCTTGTTCTATTTCCCGAAAGATTCTATTACTGCTTCATTGAGCCGGGGAGATAGATTGTGGGTGCGCACCCGACTTACTCCCCCGGTTAATAATGGCAATCCTGATGAATTCGATTATATACGTTATCTTGTCCGTAAAGGTGGTACTGGTACGGCTTATATCCCTGCCGGACATTGGCGGATAGTGGGGCATGATGCTTCTCGTACTCTCCGTCAGATAGCTTCGGATTATCAGGAAAAAGTGTTGGGGCTTTATCGTCGTTTAGGCTTTCAGGGCGATAATCTGGCTGTACTTTCCGCTCTCACGGTTGGCGACAAAGAAAACCTGAGTGAAGACATCCGGGAGACTTATTCTATAACAGGTGCCAGTCATGTGCTGGCTCTTTCGGGGCTCCATATCGGTTTTTTGTATGCTTTACTCTTTTTTCTTTTGTCTCTTATTTGGAAGCGGTGGAGTTACTTTAAGCCTTTCGGACTTTTTCTGATTATTCTTTTTTTATGGGGATTTGCCTTCCTAACGGGACTGTCTTCTTCTGTAGTACGTTCTGTTATCATGTTTTCTTTATTAGCGATATCCAGTCTGCAACCGGAGAAACCGTTAACACTGAATACTCTGGCTGCTACTGCTTTTCTGATGCTGCTTTATAATCCGCTTTGGCTGTTTGATGTCGGTTTTCAATTATCTTTTGTTGCAGTAGCTTCTATCTTACTCATTCAACCCAAATTTTATAACTTACTTTCCGTACGACATCGTATTCCTCGTTACATTTGGGGCCTGTTGACAGTTTCTATTGCTGCGCAAATTGGTACGGCTCCTTTGGTTATTCTTTATTTCTCCCGTTTCTCAACTCATTTTCTGCTAACGAACTTGTGGGTAATTCCTATGGTAACGTTGATTTTATATTCTGCTGTTTTTATGCTTATTCTGACTCCTTTCCCTTTTCTACAACAAGGATTTGCATCTGTTGTCAATATATTACTAAGTAGCCAGAATCATGTTCTACGCCGTATAGAACAATTTCCCGTGTCTTCCATTGATGGACTCTGGACGGAATGTTGGGAAATAATGCTGTTTTATATTTTTCTTTTGTCTCTGTTCAGGAGTTTTTCTCTTCGTACTTCCCGTAGCATCTATTTTTCTTTGTGTTGTTTACTTCTTCTTACTACTTATCATACAGTTTCGGTTAGTTTGTCTGTTCCTCAGTGCAGTATTACCTTTTATAACGTGCGTAACTGTCCTGCTGTTCATTGCCTTGCCGTTAATGGGAAGTCCTGGTTGGCCTGTGCCGATAGCTTGCCGGATGTATCCCGTTTGTATCGTGCGCTTTCTCCGAACTGGAATCATCAGCGTCTTTCCGCTCCCGAAGTATTGACCGGTGATTATGCTACCTCTGGTTTGGCTTTCCATAACCATATTGTTTCTTATGCCGGTAAGCGGATTTGTTTGCTTCACGATGCCCGCTGGCGGCATAAAATTTCGAGTCGTCCTTTAACTATTGATTATCTGTATATTTCTAAAGGTTATAAAGGGCGCATCGAAGAACTAACTACCTTGTTCCGTATCCGGACTGTTATTCTGGATATTTCCCTTTCTGATTATCGCAGTGACATCCTTAGAGAGGATTGCTCCCGTTTGGCTATTCCTTATATTTCTTTGAAAGAGAGGGGAGCGCTTTGTATTCGTTTGTAGAGGGCATAGACTTTGTGATTACACTTTTATCTTGATAAAAATGTCAAATACACACCTTTTTATCTTGATAAAAGTGTGTTTAGGTCACATTTTTATCAAGATATAATTGTCTTTTTCTTTATTATATTCTATCTTTGTGTCTATAAATAGATGATAATGATATGGATAGAGATACATTACAGGATTTGATAGCATGGAAAAATAAGTCAACTCGTAAACCTCTTATCGTGCGAGGTGCTCGTCAGGTTGGTAAAACGTGGCTGTTAAAGGAATTTGGCAGAACACAATATCGTCAATGTGTATATGTCAACTTTGAAAATGCAATAACTTTGCAGGACATGTTTTTGAAGGACTTTGATATAAATCGCATTATTCAAACCCTGCAAATATATGCTCAAACCCGGATAACGCCTGAAGATACGTTAATCGTTTTTGACGAAGTGCAAGCTGCCGAACGAGGACTGACCTCTTTAAAGTACTTCTGTGAAGATGCTCCTCAATATCATGTTGTGGCAGCTGGTTCTTTGCTGGGTATGGGGCTGCATTCTCAAGTATCCTTTCCGGTGGGTAAAGTGAATTTCTTGGATATGCGTCCCTTGTCATTCAGGGAATTTTTGCGTGCGATGAATGAAGGACAACTTGTTGAAACTCTGTTGAAAGGTGATTGGGAGATAATATCTGTTTTCCATCAAAAACTGGTGGAATACTTAAAGACTTATCTCTATGTAGGTGGTATGCCGGAAGTTGTGAAAACTTACCTCCAGACCAATGACTTCAGTCAAGTGCGCCAGGTGCAACGGGAAATACTGAATACTTACGAAGCCGACTTTTCCAAACACGCACCTCTTGAGGTGGTACCTCGTATACAAATGGTTTGGCGTAGTATTCCCTCTCAACTGGCAAAAGAAAACAAGAAATTTGTTTACAGTGTCCTTCGAGAGGGAGCACGAGCCAAAGATTTTGAGCTTGCGATAGAGTGGTTATGTAACTGCGGACTTTTTTTAAAGTCTCAACGCATCTCTAAACCGGATATGCCTCTGATCGCTTATCAGGACTTACCGGTATTCAAACTGTTTTTATTAGATGTCGGCTTATTGGCTGCTATGACTGCTCTGGATGTCCGTGTTTTGATTGAGAAGGAACGAATATTCACAGAATTCAAAGGAGCGCTGACCGAGCAATATGTCATGCAGCAATTGCGCCTGCGGAGTGAAGACTATATAGGTTATTGGACCAATGAACGCAGTACGGCAGAAGTTGACTTTGTTATACAACGTGGTGCTGAGGTTATTCCTATAGAGGTGAAAGCCGAAACCAATGTGCGCGCCCGGAGCTTCAAGTTGTTTTGTGAAAAATATCAGCCCCAATTAGCAGTTCGGACCTCCATGCTTCCCTATCATAAAGAAGATTGGATGACAAATATTCCTTTGTATGGGATTGAGGCCCCGTTTTCCTGATAGGTAAAATTTTTCTGATGCTTCATCTTTTGCGTATTGCCATACGCACACTATTTGCCACACTGCTACCATCAGCACTACGAAAACTGAGATAAGCTATCAGTTCATCATCTTGCCATTCATCAGGAATCATTAGTTCGGCAGTTTCGTTCTGGCGAAAACCGGCTTCGGTGTCATAGACAGCCATTCCTTTGTCTTTGTTGTACGCCAGAACCATAGTTATGTCTGTGTCTTCTGCATTGCCCATGCCACTATTATCCTTCCAGTTAAAAAACATTTTGCCTTCTGATGCCGTAGCCGTACCTTCGAACACCGGCATGAGGCTTCCTGTAGATACCAGTACACGGTTGAAGTCAATCGTAATTTCCTTTTCGCTATTTATCACTACCTTCTTCAGCATATAGGACATAGCGGCGTTATACGCTGATTTTTCTTCTGTAAATTCTTTATAACCGATGCGTATGAAAGGTTTGATTGTCTTCAGAAAACCGAATGCCGTAGCAAACTTTCCCCGTTGTTCCTGTTGTTTGGGTGTGCGCGGGTTGCTGACTTTGGCAGCATGTGCACGTATATAATAGTTTGATTTCCAGTGAACACCTACTATTGTTCCTACTTTCCCGGAGACACCTCCTAGGATGCCTTTTTTGATAGTTCCCATAATGTTTCCTTTTTAAATTATTGTTTTTGTTTAGGGTGTGAAGGTATGGAAAAGAAGCACTCTTATCACTATTTCTGTGATTTTTGCGTTCAATTGCAGCATTTTGCTTAGTTATTCTGAATTTACCGGAAGATTTATTTTTCCGGTATATCATTTATCCCTCTCTATACTTGAGACATACCTGCTCCATATTAAGACCGTATTTTCTCCATGTAGAGGTACCCCTGAGTGGGAAATGTATGGAGCAAGTATGTCTCAGATATTGTTCATACTATAGAATTTCATTCACATTTCTCATTTGAAAATATAAGTTGTATGAAAATAAATGATATTTTTACAGGCATTATTACGACAAAAGAATTTATGAATACTAAGAATACTACATTTATTGGAAGCCGTTGGTTTTATGCCATCTGTTTTATCGGACTGTTTATTGTTGAAACGCTAATAGCTCTTTTTGTCCGCGATGCCTTTATACGTCCCTATATGGGTGATGTATTGGTAGTGATACTGATATACTGTTTTGTGCGTATATTTATCACTGAACCTTTGCGCGGACTACCGTTATGGATATTCCTGTTCGCTTGTTGCATTGAAGCGTTCCAGTACTTTCAGATTATTACTGTGTTGGGATTACAAGATTGTACGTTAGCAAAGGTCGTATTAGGTACGTCATTTTCGTGGTGGGATATCGTTTGTTATGCAGTGGGGTGTGTGCCTCTGTTTTTTATAAAGAAGTAGTGCCCATTCCTTGTGAATCCCTATTTTAATTGGGCTTTTTAGTTCTTTAACGATAAAATTTAGTTTTAAAACTAAAAATATTAGTTTATTTGCGGAGATGTTATAAATGTTGAATCTGAAAACACATTAAGAATTATGAGAAAAGGATGGTTATACGCCACAGGTCTGGTTTGTCTGATGGCTGCTTGTACCGGTACTCCGCAATCCTCTGCAGATGGATTATGTTCGATTGATGTGGCAGGTGCTATGGAAAAGCCTGCCGAGTTGAAACTTTCGGAATTGGGAAGCGATGTGCGTTATGTTTTGTTGGAAACCACTGATTCATGCCTGATAGGTGGGAATCCGAATATTCTGTTGCTGGATAAACAGATTGCAGTTGTCTCAGGAAAAAACTGTTTCTTGTTTGATAAGGAAACAGGCAAGTTCTTAACTAAGGTTGGTCATGTGGGAGAAGATCCGGAAGCATATTCAGGACCGGCACCTACGTATAATGATGTGGACGGACTGCTTTACTTTATGCGTCGCCCTGCTACCTTGCAAAAGTATGATATGCAGGGAAAGTATCGCGGTAAACTGACTATTCCTACCCCTCCGGCCTCACCGGGAGATTTTTGTTTTACAGATTCATTGGTGATCGGACATTATAATAATCTGGCTATGGGATACAATGCCCGTTCATTATTGTTTTTCAACGAAGCGGGCGAACAGGTAGATACGGTTCCCAGTCTATTTCCGGTATTGCCGGAAAAGGGCGTGCAGGATATTGCCAGCATCAGTGTGATCAAGCAAGGCAATGCGGGTATTGTTTTGAGTAACTTTAAAGATGGGGAAAATTCGGCAAGTATTACAGGTATTCCTTTCTTATGGAAGAGTGATGGAAAAGTACGGTTTAAAGAGAGTTTTAACGATACGATCTATACTGTGGAGAGGAATGGTCTGGTTCCTTATATTGCATTCGCTACCGGTAAATGGCATTGGGGAGCAGAGGCGCGTACCGATTCTAAAGATAACGAAAATCGCTTGTTGGTAGGCTGTATCTTTGAAACAAAAGACAATGTCTTCTTCCAGTGTATTCAGGGACTATATTCAGATCCCAAGACATTCAATGGCATTTATGACCGGAAAGCAAAGACCACCCGTATGTATGCCGAAGCAGATGGCATAACGGATGACTTGAACGGATTTATGGCTTTTCGTCCTAAAGCATGTAGTATGAAGGGAGAATATGGAATGATTATAGACTCCGGAACTGTACTGGAATGGCTGGAAGAAAATCCCGAAGCTGCGGAAAATGACAAGCTCTCAGTATTGAAAGAATTGACGGATGATTCTAATCCGATAGTAGCTATTACAGTACCCAAATAAAAATGGCATGTATTCTTGTCCACCCCTTTTGGGGTGGGCAAAAATGTATTTCTTTGATAATTAGAAAAATAATGCTTTAAAAGCAATCTGTTTTTGTCCACATATCTATAATGACTTATAATCGAAAAACGACTAATTTTGCATACATTAAGTGTAAACGGAAAAACTAATATCGAATGATAAAGACACAGAACTATCGGCTTTTGCTCTGCCTGGCACTATTTGTACTGGCAGCATGCTCCGGTGCAAAAAAAGAAGAAGCTGCTGACGAAGGAGTGGCAACCGTGCTGCCGGATGAGAAAAATGAAGTGACCGTGATGACCTTAAAACGGCAAACCTTCAACCATGAACTGGTAAGCAACGGTAAGGTAGTAGCTGGAGGAATGGCAGATTTGCGTTTTGAAAGTTCGGGGATCGTGGCACAGATTTATGTGAAAAACGGTGACCGGGTACATAAAGGACAAAAACTGGCGGAACTGGATAAATTCCGTTTGAAGAATAAGACCGCCCAAACCAAGGATGCTTTGGAGAAAGCGAAATTAGAATTGCAGGATGTATTGATCGGTCAGGGTTATGCGGCAGATGATACAGCCAAGGTGCCCGACGATATTATGCAGTTGGCAAGAGTGAAGAGCGGTTATGATCAAACCCTTTCCCAATACGAACTGGCTAAATATGAAGAAGAGCATGCTACGTTGGTTGCTCCTTTCGATGGAGTGGTGGCCAATCTCTTTTCTAAGCCATACAATGCAGCAAACACTTCCGATACTTTCTGTTCCATTATCGGGACACAGGGCATGGAAGCGGATTTTACTGTATTGGAGAGTGAACTTCCCCTTATTAAGAGTGGAGATAAGGTCGTTGTGACTCCTTATGCCGATCCTGCTGCAAAATATGAGGGGCGTATTTCAGAAATCAATCCCCTGGTGGACGACAAGGGTATGGTAAAGGTGAAAGCCATTGTCAGCGGACAGGGCAAACTGTTTAATGGCATGAATATTCGGGTGAATGTGCATCGCTCGCTTGGCGAACAGTTGGTCATTCCTAAGAGTTCCGTGGTGCTGCGTTCCGGTAAGCAAGTGGTCTTCACGTTGAAAGATAATAAAGCCAAATGGAATTACGTACAGACAGTATTGGAGAATTCAGAGAATTATACCATTGTGGAGGATGAAGTGCATGAAGGAGACGTGGTGATTGTGACGGGTAATGTAAACCTGGCTCATGAGGCACCGGTGATAATTAAAAATTAATAATTAAAGGGGGATGGTTAAGTTTCTGGTACATCGGCCCATTGCCGTATTAATGGCGTTTACCGCGTGTTTTATTGTCGGTCTGGTGACGTATTTCACGTTGCCGGTATCTTTGTTGCCGGACATTGCCATTCCGGAGATTACAGTACAAATCTCGGCACAGAATACTTCAGCCCGTGAGTTGGAGAATACTGTGGTAAAACCGTTGCGGCAACAGTTGATTCAAGTGGCACGCCTGAAAGACATGGACAGCGAAGCGCGGGATGGGGCAGGGCTTATCCGCCTGAGTTTTGATTTTGGCACGAATACCGACCTGGCTTTTATAGAGGTGAACGAGAAGATCGATGCTGCCATGAACTACCTGCCTAAGGATACTGAACGCCCTAAAGTAGTGAAGGCAAGCGCTACTGATATTCCGGTATTTTACCTTAACCTCACTTTAAAGAATGACAGTGCTTACGGGCAAACCGACGAACGGGCATTTCTTGATTTATGTGAGTTTGCCGAAAATGTTATTAAACGCCGTATTGAGCAACTGACAGAAGTGGCAATGGTGGATGTCACCGGCTTGGTGGAACGGCAACTACAGATTGTACCGGATAAAAATAAACTTGCAGTTCTGGGACTCTCCATTCAGGATGTGGAAACAGCGCTTGCGCAGAATAATGTGGAACCGGGCAGCATGATCGTGCGCGACGGATATTATGAATACAATATCAAATTCTCTACTTTGCTGCGCACGGAAGATGATGTGAAAAATATCCTTATTAATAAAGAAGGCCGTATTATCCGCCTGGAGGAATTTTGTGAGATCGGCGTTGTTTCCGTCAAGGAGAAAGGGATCTCCATGAGCAATGGTAAGCGGGCAGTGACACTGGCCATCATCAAGCAGGCGGACGAGAATATGGATGACATGAAGGAGGCTATCGGCGGCACTATGGACTATTTTCAGAGTGTATATCCGGATATCGAGTTCAGTGTCAGTCGCAACCAGACGGAATTGCTGGATTATACCATCTCCAATTTGCAACAGAACCTTTCGTTGGGCTTCCTCTTTATCTGCATTGTAGCTGTCCTTTTTCTGGGGGATGTTAAATCACCGTTCATCATCGGATTGAGTATGGTGGTTTCCATTGTTATCTGTTTCCTCTTCTTTTATCTGTTCAAGATGTCCCTGAATATCATATCCCTTTCCGGACTGATTCTGGCATTGGGTATGATGATTGACAGTTCCATTATTGTAACTGAGAATATCTCGCAATACCGGGAGCGGGGGTATTCGCTGAGGCGTGCATGTATTGCGGGTACCAGTGAGGTGATTACGCCTATGCTCAGCTCCTCATTGACTACGATAGCGGTATTCGTGCCGTTGATTTTCATGAGTGGTATTGCCGGTGCTATCTTCTATGATCAGGCTTTTTCTGTAACAGTGGGGCTGATGGTATCTTATTTTACAGGTATCATGCTGTTGCCGGTGCTCTATATGCTGGTATACCGCACAGGGCTGCGTAAGTCATGGTTCTCGCGTATCCGTATCAATAATCCTATAAAGGATCATACGCTCGACCGTTTTTACGATGCAGGAGTCGATTTTATATTTGCCCATAAAACGGCAAGTGTGCTATTCTGTATCATTTCTATTCCCTTGTGCGTATTTATGTTCTATTTCATAGGTAAGGAACGTATGCCGGAAATAGATCAGAATGAGCTGATTGCCCGTGTGGAATGGAATGAGAATATCCATGTGGACGAAAACCGCCACAGGGTAAATGTTTTATTTGAGACATTGAGAGAAGGGACAGTGGAGCAAACCGCCGCTATCGGACAACAAGATTATCTTTTAAATCGGGAACAGGCTCTTTCCTCTTCGGAAGCCGAGCTTTACTTTAAGACAAAAGACCCCTCGGAAATAGCTTTTTTACAAGAAAAAGTCTATCACTTGCTCAAGTCAGAGTATCCATTGGCTGTTGTCTCTTTTTCGCCTCCTGAAACAGTGTTTGAGAAACTGTTTGTGACGGGAGAAGCAGATATTGTGGCTGAACTCTATTCCCGCAATAAGGAAAAAGTGCCGACTGCTGATGAATTGCGTGGTCTGGAGAATGAATTTATAACTCGCACGGGATATGCTCCTACAGGTATTGCTTTTGAAAATCAGTTGAATATCCGCATTAATAAGGAAAAACTATTACTGTATAATGTTTCGTATGATGAGCTGTATCGTGTGCTGAAGACTGCTTTCAAAGAGAACAGTGTGGCGACTCTTCACTCTTATCAGCAATATCTGCCGATCAGTATTGTAGGAGAGGAGCAGACTGTGAACACTATTTTGCAAGAGACACTGGTGCAGACACGGGCGGACAAGGACGGTGTTGAATATCTGCCTTTGCGTGAACTGGTATCGGTGGTGACGGCGGAAGACTTGAAGGCCATAACTGCAGGACGTAACGGAGAGTATGTTCCTTTCCGCTTTTACGAGGTGCAAAAAGCAGAACCACTGCTGCGGCAAGTGAAAGAAGTTGCGGATGCTACCGGAGATTGGGATACAGCTTTCTCAGGAAGTTTCTTTTCCAATCGCAAGATGTTGGATGAACTGGTAGTCATTCTGTTTATTTCTATTCTGTTGATGTATTTTATTCTGGCGGCACAGTTCGAGAGTTTTGTGCAACCGCTTGTCGTACTGCTTGAAATACCGATAGACGTAGCATTTGCCCTGGTACTGCTGTGGATATGCGGACATACGCTGAATCTGATGTCTGCTATCGGCTTAATCGTAACGTGCGGTATCATTATCAATGACTCTATCTTGAAACTTGATGCGATCAATGAATTGCGTAAGACGGGGATACCACTTCTGGAAGCTATCCATGAGGCGGGAAGGCGCAGGTTGCGCCCCATTATTATGACTTCGCTGACTACCATCTTTGCTATGGTGCCGTTGTTATTCTCTTTCGATATGGGATCGGAATTGCAGAAACCGCTTTCTATTGCTATGATTGGGGCGATGTTTATCGGTACACTGGTCAGTCTGTTCATTATTCCTTTGATATATTGGTTTATTTACCGGAACAAAAAAGCTTGATACAATGAAGAAACTTAGTTTGATAATTCTATTCGGACTTTCTCTGATACTTCCTGCCATTGCGCAGCAGCAGATAACGCTGGATTTGCAACGAACCATTATCATGGCAAACGACAGTTCGCTGGAAGCTTTCCGTACCAAAAATATGTATCTGTCCGGCTATTGGGCGTACCGCACTTATAAGGCAAACCGTTTGCCGAGCTTGACTCTGAATATGACCCCTGCACAATACAACCGTGACATTACAAAACGTTATGACTCTGAGCAAGACTTGGATATTTACCGTAGTCAACAATCTTTCTATGCATACGGTAATCTGGCCATCAAACAAAATTTTGACTTGACGGGCGGTACGTTCTATCTGGATACGGAGTTGGGGTATATGCGCAGCTTTGGTTCTAATAGTTACACCCAGTATACCAGTGTTCCTATACGTGTAGGCTACTCACAAAGTCTGGTAGGCTATAATCCTTTCCGCTGGGAGCGGAAAATAGAACCGCTGAAATATGAAAAGGTAAAGAAAGAGTATATCTATAATGCCGAACAGGTGTCCGAACAAGCCACTACCTACTTCTTTGAATTGGCTATGGCGCAAGCTGAATATGATTTGGCAAAAGAAAATGTTGCTTCTTCCGATACGCTTTATCGCATCGGTATGCAACGCCTGAAGATAGCCTCTATCAGTCGTGCAGACCTTCTGACACTGAAGCTGGACGTTGTGAACGCCCGCAATACTTTGCAAAATGCAGAGAGTTCATTGAAGCGTGCCATGTTCTCATTGGCTTCTTTCCTTAATTTGGAAAAGAATACAGAAATACGGCTTGTCCTTCCCAGCCGTCCCGGAGAACTGACTATTCCGGTAGATGCCGCTTTGGATGCTGCGCGTACAAACAATCCCAATTTCCTGGGTTTGCGTCAGGATGTATTGGAGGCTGAACAGAATGTGGACAAGACTAGAAAAGAGTCCCGCTTCAATGCCAGTATCAATGCCAGTGTCGGTTTCAATCAGGTGGCAGAGAAGTTTGGCGAAGCCTACAATCGACCCATGCAACAGGAGATGGTTTCTGTCAGCGTTTCTATCCCTTTAGTGGACTGGGGGGTGCGTAAAGGCAAATACAATATGGCTCGCAATAACCTGAATGTGATAAAGACCTCTTCCCGCCAGAGCGAGATCAGTATTGAAGAAGAAGTCATTATGACCGTGAGCGATTTCAATGTCCAGCAAGATCTGGTGACAAGTGCCGAGGAAGCCCTCGATCTCTCTATCCTGGCATATAATGAAACCCGCCAGCGTTTCATCATCGGCAAAGCCGACATCAGCAGCCTTACCCTGTCATTGAACCGTCAGCAAGAGGCCCAGCGCAACTATATATCGGCTCTGAAGAACTATTGGCTGAACTACTACAAAATCCGCAAACTGACCTTGCATGATTTTGCCAGTGGCTTCTCCCTTTCCGACAAGTTCGACTATAGCCATTAATCCTGCGTTGATCGTGGTTTTTAATCTTTAATTGTTAATTTTTAATTATGCAACGTCTCTCTCCTTTCACCCTCATCGTCACCTTTGTCTGTCTGGCACTGGTAGGTTTGGCTCTGGTTCCGATGCTTCCGGTCAAGCTGAACCCGTCGCGTACATTGCCGGGCTTCACGGTGCGCTTCAGTATGCCGGGCACTTCGTCGCGGGTGGTGGAAATGGAGGCGACGAGCAAACTGGAATCCATGTTGGCCCGTATCAAAGGGGTAAAGGCCATGTATTCTACTTCCGGTAACGGTTATGGCTCGATAACGGTAGATTTGGATAAACATGCGGATGTGGATGCAGTACGTTTTGAAGCTTCCACAATCATTCGACAGACGTGGTCGCAATTACCTTCCGGAGTGAGCTATCCGTATATCGATATGAAAGTACCCGATGAGAATGCATCCCGCCCGTTTCTTTCGTTTACACTGAATGCACCCTCCACGCCTATACTGATACAACAATATGCAGAAGAGCATATCAAGCCCCGATTGGCTCAACTTCAAGGCATTTATAAGATTGATTTAAGTGGCGCTACTCCGATGGAGTGGCGGTTGGAGTATGACAGTGAACAACTACGGACCTTGGGTGTCAGTATCTCAGATATCCGTCAGGCCATCCAGTTACACTATAATAAGGAGTTTCTGGGTACGCACAACATGGATACGCCCGAAGGCAAACAATGGATACGCTTGGTGTTGGTGCCGGATGGAGTCAGTGGGCGGTTCGATCCTTCGGATATCACTGTGACGGCTTCCGACGGAAAAATCATCCACTTGGATGAACTCGTGAAGGTGGCTCATGTGGAAGAAGATCCTCAAAGTTATTATCGTATCAATGGTTTGAATTCCATTTATATGTCGATCACAGCGGTGGAAACTGCCAATCAGTTGCAATTGAGCAATGAAGTAATGGCGGAAATGGAAGATATACGCCTGACATTGCCTCCCGGCTATGAGGTGCATACCAGTTATGATGCTACGGAATATATTCGTGAAGAACTTAATAAAATTTATTTCCGTACCGGATTGACAGTACTTATTTTGCTGGTGTTTGTCTGGATTATCACATTGAATCTGAAATATCTGCTTCTCATAGTTACCAGTTTGGCAATAAATATTGCCGTTGCAGTTATTTTCTACTATATGTTCGGTCTGGAGATGCAATTGTATTCATTGGCAGGGATTACTGTGTCCTTGAACCTTGTGATAGACAGTACTATCGTTATGACCGACCATATCTTGCACCGGCGTAATCTGAAAGCATTCATGTCTGTGCTGGCGGCTACTTTGACCACGATGGGGGCTTTAGTCATCATTTTCTTTCTGGACGAGAAGATCCGGCTGAATTTGCAGGATTTTGCTGCTGTAGTGATTATTAACCTGGCAGTTTCTCTTTTTGTTGCTCTTTTCTTTGTACCGGCTATGATTGAAAAGATTAGTCTGGTGAAGAAATCTTCAAAGAAGACCTTGCGGCACAAAAACAGGCGAATGGTATTTCGTCCTTATCAGTGGTTGCAGAATGCGAAGCAATGGATGCACCGGCATATACGTATTCGCAGGTTGACTGTTTATTTTACCCATTTCTATCAGGCGCTTATTCGTTTTCTTCTCCGTTGGCGGGTGGCGGTGTGCATTGTGCTGTTGCTGGGGTTCGGATTGCCGGTCTTCCTTCTTCCTGAGAAGTTGGAAGGAGAAGGTAAATGGGAAGAAAGGTATAATAAGACATTGGGATCTTCTACCTATAAGGAAAAAGTGAAACCTATAGTGGATAAGGCTTTAGGCGGAAGCTTACGGCTGTTCGTTCAGAAGGTATACGAAGGAAGCTATTTTAGCCGTAATGAGGAAGTTGTGCTTTATGCCAATGCCAATCTGCCAAATGGAAGTACGCTGGAGCAAATGAATACATTGGTGAAGCGCGTAGAGACTTATCTTAGTGGTTTTAAGGAGATCAAGCAGTTCCATACTTCTGTGTATAATGCACGTAGAGGGAATATTCAGATTTACTTTAAGAAAGAATACCAGCATAGCGGTTTCCCGTATACACTGAAAGCAAATCTGATAGGTAAAGTTTCCGAATTGGGTGGCGGTAGCTGGGATGTATATGGCCTGCAAGATCAGGGATTCAGCAATGACGTTCGTGAAAGCGCAGGTTCTTATCGTATCAAGATGTACGGTTATAATTACGATGAACTTTATGCATGGGCCGAGAAACTGAAAGAAGTATTGCTTTCGCACCGCCGCATAAAAGAGGTATTTATTAAGTCGGAATTCTCTTGGTGGAAAGATGATTATCAGGAATTCTATTTCAACCTGAATAAGGAACGCATGGCTCAGGAAGGTATTGATGCACAACACCTGTTTGCAGCTATTCAGCCGATATTCGGTAAGAACATGCAGGTGGGTTCGGTCATGACGGAAAGTGGCACGGAGAGTGTGAAACTTTCTTCACGTCAGTCACGTGATTATGATGTGTGGGCTATGCAGTTCTTCCCGTATGGTGCGGATGATGGAAAGCATTATAAGCTTTCCGAATTGGCTACGGTGGAAAAGGGGCAGATGCCGCAGCAGATAGCCAAAGAGAACCAGCAATACCGTCTTTGTCTGCAATATGAATATATCGGTTCGTACGAACAAGGTAATAAGATACAGAAGCGGGACTTGGAAGAGTTTAATAAGCTGCTTCCAATGGGATATACAGCCGAGTCGGATAGCCAGTCGTGGGCATGGAACAAGAAAGATAATAAGCAATATCTGTTGTTGTTGGTTGTGATTGCTATTATTTTCTTTACGACGAGTGTGCTGTTCAATTCGTTAAAACAACCTTTAGCTATCATTTTCGTCATTCCGGTATCTTATATCGGTGTATTCCTCACATTCTACTGGTTCCGCCTGAATTTCGACCAGGGAGGTTTTGCATCCTTTGTATTGCTTTGTGGTATTACCGTGAATGCCAGTATTTATATTTTGAATGAGTATAACAGTATTCGCCGCCGCTTTCCGCGCCTTTCCATGCTTCGTGCTTATACAAAGGCATGGAATGCTAAAATAGTGCCTATTTTCCTCACGGTAGTTTCCACGATTCTGGGCTTTATTCCTTTTATGGTGGGAACGGACAAAGAGGCTTTCTGGTTCCCATTGGCGTCGGGTACTATTGGTGGGTTAATCATGTCTATTATCGGTATTTTCTTCTTTTTACCGGTGTTCTGTCTACCGAGAAAGAAAATACTCAAATCAAAACTGCATAAAGCTTAGAGGAAATTCATCTACAGAAATACTAAGGCATACTGGCAGAAATGTAAGTTTGAAATGGATGATGTTTATGAAAATTAGTATATTTGTAGCATCATACATGAATAATAACCTATGCATATTATATTGAAACTACTATTGCTACGGGAACGGCTGTTTTGTTTGTTATTTCTTTTCGGGATGACTGTACTTGCGGCATCTTGTCAGCACTCTGAAAGGGAAGTTTTTGTTCGTTGCACTACGACTTTAAGAGCTGCCGACACAGTACAAAGCCCGTCGTTGAAGGCTTTCATTTATTGCTATTATGGTCGTCGAGGCTTAAATGGGGGACACTCTGAGGATGCGTTGCACTACTTTTCGCAAGCAGCCGGGTTATTCAAACAGAAGTCTTTGACAGGGTCTTATGCCAATGCTTTACGAAATATGGGGCGTGCCCATCTTTTATCTTCCCGTCCGGATAGTGCTTTATATTGTTACTTGCAGGCGCAAGAGGCTGTAGCTGACTTCGATCCCATCTTATTTATGGATATTTCTACCGAATTATCTGTTATATGTCAAAATGTGGAAGATTGGGAAGAGGCTAAACGGCAAATGCTTCAATATCGTAGGAGATCGGCAACAGACGAACTTCCGATGCGACGGTCTTCTATGATAGGGATGTTTCTGATAAAGGAGGATTTTATGAATGGAAGGAAGCGGAGCCTGAGTGCATTACAAAGTGAAAAGTTTAAGATAGAAGATTATCGCCGGTTCGCTTCAGAATATCAGGAGCTTTATATGGATTGGTGTCGGATGAATGAAGAACTGCAGGAGTTGGATCGTGATATAAAGGAGAAATATAATAATGAAGTCTTGAAGAATGAAAACCAGAGGATTAGGAATGAGTTGCTGAGCCGTAAGGTATGGTTGCTGTCTATCGGTTTCGGAGCAATGTTTTTGGTTGTAATTGGCTTTGTGTCTTTCCATTTATATAAACGGAATGTTCAGAGGCGTATCGAAAGTTTGCTTGCCCGTCTGAAAGAGAATGAGAAACAATTGGATGAAGGAAGGGTGGAATCGGAAGAAGAACGAGAGCAATTATTGCAAGAGAATAAAGAGTTGTCTCAACAGATAGAAAGGCTGTCCGTCCGGCAAAAGGATAAGGATGAACTGAACTCTTGTTTGCAGAAACTGAATATATCCTATACAAAACAACTGAAAGAATATCAGGAAATTCATTCGTTATTGCCTGTTGAGCGTACACTTGCACTGAGTCGGTTATGTCAGTTGCGTTGCCAGCCAGTATGTGGGTTGGTGAAATCGGATGAGGAATGGGGGGAGATATTTGGAGTAATTGATACTCTTTATGGTGATATATCGGCAAAACTGGATGATTATAAACTTGGCATGCAGGAACGGAGAATCTGTTATCTTATCCGTGCCGGGTTTACTAATGCCATGATTGCTACTGTTACTAATGTGACTGTCGATGCTATTGCGAAGTCGAAGCAACGTATGAAAAGCAAGTTTTTGCTGCCTGGGGGGGATACTTTTGATGATTTTATACGGAAATTGTAGAGAATAAGGAGAATGTTTTGTCCGGTTGATGCTCTTCTTTTTACTTTAATTCTTGGGTTAATATATTGATTCTTAGTATTATAATCTATTCGTTTTTTGTCCGGTATCTTTTCTTGTTTAAGTGTAGTATCCTGCCTAACTTTGCTACATTCCAAGTCGGGATGTTAGCTGCATTTCAACTTTGATGCTGATACCGTAAGGCTTTGATCATAATGGAGTAGCTGGCTGTTATGATGGATAGGGCGGAGTCTTTTCTCTATTGTTTTACTTAAAATTGAATGCTTATGAAAAAGATTTTAAATGTCTCGGAAATGAAGCAGGTGCGTGGAGGGGCACAACCTTCGAGTAGTTGTGGTGAAGGGGAACTGCTATACACTTGTGTAACCATTTGGGAAGGAGGAGCTAGCACTAGCGGTTCTGTTTGTGCAACAGATAGAGCGACCGCTAAAACAAGCCTTAATTTAGCCTATCATGATCAACTTGTAAAAGAAGATGTACAGGCTATTCGCTGTATGTAATTTTAACTAATCACATGGGAGAATAAAGATGTATTCTTTCATGTGATTTAGAACCAATAAAGTATGGCAAAGATATGTATTATATTCCTCTTTTTGTATTCATGCCATAGTTATCCAGATACTGACTTGATTGTTTGGAATTATGATAGTTTTATAAAGAAAGATGTGAAGATGTCTGATATAGCTGATGAAATGACAATTATTCAGCCTGATTCTATCGATTATAAGGGAGCCCGAATTGTACATGCTTCATCTTTTTTCTTGGCTGGAACGGAACAAGGAATATTGAGGTATGATAAAGAAGGACATTTTATGAACAAGATAGGGGCTATAGGGCAGGGACCGGGTGAATATAGTAGATTTTATCAAATGGCAATAAATGAAATGGAA
>ERZ779762.411-NODE-411-length-27533-cov-2.991957_pt1 | contig 27533 bp, 20 predicted proteins | sample MGYA00511887_ERZ779762 | MGnify/ENA primary metagenome ERZ779762 (study PRJEB29588, sample SAMEA2163052) | human gut metagenome | biome: human gut; feature: human-associated habitat; material: faeces | place: Denmark | collected 2008/2010 ...
CCTGCTGATATGCTGCAATGATGCCGCGGGAAGAGTTGACAATCGCGCCAAGTCCGTCTTCATTGAAAAAGTGCACCAGATCAGCGCCCTTGCCGCCCTGTGCGCCGTAGCCGGGCACGAGAATGTAGGACTTCGGCATCACCTTGCGCAGCGCCTTGCCCATTTCAGGATAGGTTGCGCCAACAACCGCACCAACATTGCTATATTCGCTGCCCATGCACTCGCTGCCCCATTCGGCAACCTTTTCACCGACGATTTCATACAACGGTCTGCCGTCCACCAGACGATCCTGGAACTCACCACTGCTGGGGTTGGAAGTTTTTACCAGCACAAAAATGCCCTTATTTTCTTCTTTGCAGACCTTTATGAACGGATTGATGCCGTCGGAACCCAGATACGGATTCACCGTTGCAAAATCCTCGTCAAAGGGTGCATAGCTCTTTTCTCCCACTACTACTTTTCCGAGATGGGCAACCGCATAAGCCTCAGAAGTGGAACCGATATCGCCGCGTTTTACATCGCCGATGACAACCAGACCTTTCTCTTTGCAGTATGCGACGGTCTTCTGGAATGCGATCAGACCTGCTACGCCGAACTGCTCATACATGGCGATCTGCGGCTTTACTGCCGGAATCAGATCCGCTACTGCATCCACGATGCCCTTATTGTACTGCCAGATCGCTTCTGCAGCGCCCTTTAACGTCTCGCCGTATTCCGCAAAAGCAGCTTTCTGAATCTGCTCCGGAATAAATTTCATCATCGGGTCCAGTCCGACAACGATTGGAGCATTTGTCTTTTTGATATTTGCAATTAACTGGTCAATCATCTCTTTTTCTCCTTTTTGTTTTCCTGGCTTGCGTCAGTTTTCCAAGCTTCTGCTATGGTATCACATTCTGCTTCGGGCAACAAGTCCGGCGATGGGGTCTTCGATCAGTTTTTTGGAAAGTACCGCACCTGCGCCGGTCAGAAGCAGCGCCAGAATCAAAAACGCTGCGTTCGGCAGTCCGATCTGTACCCGCACCATGCCGAGCCCTTCTAAAATGACGGCATGCACCAGATAAATCTCATACGAATACCGATCCGTCCACAGCACAGCGTCCGAAATCCGACCGCCGATTCCTTTCCTGCAGAACCGAAAGCCGCTGCCTGCAAGCAGTAACATGCCAAAGCACCACGACCACCAAATAAACGAATCCGTCTGCGCCCTGCCAAGGGCCAAACCCGCACCTACTGCCGCAATCATGCCGATATAGACAAGCAACTGCGCGCCGATACGCCTTCCCGCCTGATGGATCTCCCAGACCAACATACCGAGCAGAAAATAATGCAGGTAGTAAAAAATCATCATGTAATCACCGTATCCGGTTTTTACCCACAAATACCGCAGAATCAATGCCAGTACATAGCAGAAAAACGCGCTCGTACAGCCTCGGATCAGGCGCACAAAGACCGGCACAAGCAGATAAAACGCCATAAACAGGCTGATCGTCCAGGTTGCGCTCAGGTTTCCCCAGAAATCATTCGGTGCAGGGATCACGCTGTTTGTCAGGAAAAAATACCGAAGCCAGTACAGTCCCTGCGGGTCTGCCGGAATATCCTTTAAAATCAGCCCGTGCAGCAGGATGTTATAAAGGATCACCCCATAATATAGCGGAAGAATCCGCACCAGACGTTTTTTATAATAGGTCAGCAGCTCTTTTTTTCCAGCCGTCGGGAGCTTTCTGTCACAGCAGGCGAGATAGCCGCTGAGGACAAAAAAGAGATACACGCCCGCCGCTCCCTGATTGGCAAGCCACGCGGCTTTTCCCGTCGCTCCCAGCCTCGGTGCAAGGTGGGTGATAAACACTCCGATACAGGCAAGCGCCCTCAGAAGCTGAATGTGTTCGTATTTTTGTTTCATATTCTTCCAATGCTCTGCATCAAAAACCGGAACATCGCTGCGTAGGTTGCACCATCATAATGCAGTCCGTCTGCCTGCGTGGTATATCCGCTGCCCGTCAGAAACACATACAGATTCAGTCGTCCGATTCTGGCATCCAGCCGGTTGTTTAACTGGTTGTTAAAATATTCTACCGCCCAGTTGCGTTTTCCGTATTCGTTTTCCCCGACCGGACCGACCGAGGCGAAGTACACCGTCGCACCTTTCGAAATCCAATCCTGTGCATATCGGTTAATCGTCGTAATATAATCGTTGTGTCGTGACAAATCATTGACGCCGTAATTGAGAATAATCACTGAGCCGGGTGTCACATACTGGTCGACATCCTTTTTCGCCTGGGCGGTGGAAAGCCAGTCCACGCCACCTCCAAAGCATGCCACAAAGGCCGTACCAGGCCATGCTGCCGTTCCACCGACTGCATTCGCCATCTGTCCCGTGCGGGAGTCCCCGACGAAGATGACGTTGCCGCTGTCCGCCGGAATGGGGGCTTTCTGCTCAGCCTGCGCCTGAGCCAGTGCCGCCTGCTGTACTGCTGCCTGTTGCGCCAGTGCCGCCCGCTGCGCTGCCAGTTCCTCCGCTGCTGCTTGGGCCTGTGCCACCTGCTGTTTCACCGCTTCCGCCTGTGCAGCAAGCGCTGCCGTCATCGCTACATCCACGCAGACCGGCTGGCAGGCTGTCTGTGTGATATAGCCGATCGCATTTCCATAGACAATCTGGTACATGCCACTTTTCCCGCTGCCGGTCTGCCCGCATACGTTGACCGTCGTGCCGGCCGGTAAAATACCAAGTGCTGCAGAGGTTTTATCCGCCTGCTGCGTCACCGTTTTTTCTTCCCCGACGGCTGCCGCCATCGTAACCGGCGTCACTTTTTTCCCGGATGCTGCCTGTGCCGTCATCGATATCGACAATCCGAGACAAAGGCACAACGCCAGACAGCAGATACGGGCGATCGCGCCGCCAAAAACCGTTTTTCTGATTTTTACACGTTTCTCCATAGTCATTCCCTACATTTCTTTCTAAACAGCCATGCGACTATACTGTCCTGTCCGTGTGTGGCTACCGCGTCTGCAGAAATACCGCTTCCCGCTGTGCCTTTTCATCGTCCGGATACAAAGCAAGGTACTGATCCATCGCAAGCTTCGCCTTGTCGTACTGCCCAAGGTATTCATACGCTACCAGTTCGTTGAACATCAGCGACTGTGTCGCCGTATTGCCCTCTACTTCCAGCCCCGCCTGGAACGCTGCAAGCGCCGCTTCATAATCGCCGCCCTTTAATTTGCAAAGCCCGAGCTGATTGTACAAAGACGCGTCCGGCGTTTTGTTCTGCAGGTAGGTGTTATAGACACTCGCCGCATAATTGTAGTCACCGAGCGCCTCATAGGTCTGACCGAGCAGGGACGCTGCTTCCGCACCGCCGTTTTCCTGCGCCTTTTCCAAAGAGGTACGGGCCTGCTCATAATCGCCCAGGTAGTAGCTGATTCTGCCGAGATCGAAATCCGAAATCCGCTTCCTGTCGCCGTCCAGAACATTTTCCAGATAGGATTTTCCAAGATCGTCCTGTCCGTATTTGCTGCAGCTGCAGAAAATATCAATCCGGATATCGTAATCGTTCGGCGCGGCCTCAACCGCCTTGTCAAAATCGGCTTTCGCAGCGTCCGTACTGCCCTGCTCCAGCTCCATGGTTCCTTTTAAGTACCAGGCGGTCTTTTCCCCGGGCTTCAGATCCGTGATTGCCTGATAAACATGGATCGCCTTGTCGACCTGTCCGTTCCGATAATAGGCAGTCGCCAGATAATAGTTGATGTCATAATCCATCGCATCCGGACGCGGGCTGCTCTGCTCCAGCGCCTTTTCAAAGCTCGCCGCTGCATTCTCATAATCCGTCATGCCCATGTAAGCCAGCCCCTGCCCTCTGTAAACCTGACGCAGATCCTCTTTATTCAGGGCTGCCGCCTCGAAGCAGGTCAGCGCGCCCTCATAGTCCATCTGCTCCACCAGCGCAGTTCCCTGCGAAAGATTGTCCTCCTTCGCAGCACCGCAGCCGGTAAGGAGCGCGCACGCCAAAAGCGCCGTCGCGAACACAATGCAGATCTGTCTATCCTCTCTGTCTTTTTGTTTCTCTTTCTTCACGTTTCCTCCAGTCCGTACGCAAAGCCCCTGTATGCCGTTTTATTCCTGCACCAGAAGGATTTCATCCATGCGAACCCCACTCTCGCCAAAGAACAGTGTCAGCTGGTTTTCCCCGCTTTCCGGGAAGCTTATCGTTACCGCACGCTCTATGATCTTGTTGTCGGTTCCGTTAAAGGTCGTCGTCTGCTGCAGAACGCCGTTGACAAAGATGGAAACCGGCAGCTGCGCAAACGGATTTTCCCCGGAATGCATTTTAAAAATCATCTGATAGCTGCCTGCTTTGGAGACGTCCAGCAGATACCCGGCGCGCACGCCCTTCTGGGTACTCAGCTTTGTCAGATCGAGCTTTGTCTCTTTTTCTACTTTCTGGCTTGCGATCAAATTTCCTGCCATCGCATCCTTTGCCGGATTGTTAATTTCTTCACATACATCAAATTCCCGATCACAGAAACGGTTCATCACCGGAGAACGCATCAGAAAATGACAGATATTCTTTGCATTTCTGACCAGCTGTCCTCTTGTGAGCCGTCCATCTGCCAGGCCCTCCATCGTGTTGTCATTTGCAGAGTTCGAAGCAGAATCCGAAACAACCATGTAAACGTCGTTCTGGGCGCGCACCATCGGAATCGTATTGCTCTGGGAGCCTTCCTCGCCTTCCTCGTTCATCTTCGCCCACCAGTCGGTCATTACCACGCCCTGGTAGCCCCAGTCTTTCCGCAAAATCGTCGTCAGCAGGTCGTAGCTGCCTGCTGTCCAGATTCCGTTGATCGGTCCGTAGGTAGACATAATGCTGTAGGCATGTCCTTCTTTTACTGCGATTTCAAAGCCCTTTAAATAGATCTCGCGCAGCGCACGTTCGGAAACAACGCCGTTTGCATCGTGCCGCTTAAATTCCTGGTTATTTCCCGCAAAGTGTTTAATCGTTCCGGTCACACCATATTTTCCCATGCCCTTTAACTGAGCTGCAGCCATCGTACCTGCCACACAGGGGTCTTCCGAAAAATATTCAAAGTTTCTGCCGTTTAACGGATTGCGATGAATGTTCATGCCGGGCCCCAGCAGCGTGTCAATCTGATTCTTGCGCAGCTCCATTCCTTCCATCTCATAAAGCTGTTCCACCAGCTCCGGATTAAAGGTGCAGGCAAGCAGTGTGCCGTTTGGCAGGGAAAAGGCGATGGTTCCGCAGTCCATACGGATTCCGGAGGGTCCATCTGAGCAGCCCGCAACCGGGATTCCAAATGCCTTTAAGGAATCCGTCACACCGCCGAATGCAGATGCAATGCCAGGTGTTGCCTTCGGAGAGCACATGCCCTCTCCCCGGACCAGGCATGCCAGATCTTCGTCCGATAACTGGGATAAAAACTGTTCCAGCGTCACCTTTTTATCACAGACATCCGCTAACTTCCAGCCCTGATCGCCGATGCAGGCCTCTGCCTCCGGGCGTTCTGTCCGGATTCTTTCTGCCAGATCAACGCTCCGCAGAGGCGCTGCCTGTTTTCCGATTTCCAGAACCGGCTCTCCGCCTGTGCCCTTTTTGCCCGTTTCGACCGGAACCAGACGCTCATATGGCTGTACCGGCGCAAGCGCCTCTTCCAGTCTGGAAATGACGCACAGCTCGTCTAACTGCACCTCGCAAACCTTTTTCGCGCTGCGGACATCCGTTCCGACATAGATGCCATAAGCGCCCGCTTCCAGTACCCAACAGGATTTCTCCCCGGTTACGCCGCTGTCATCATAGGATGCACTCTTTTCCAGGGAAACGACGAGATTTACCTCCTCCCCCTCTCCTGGCGTAAGCAGCTGCGTCTTGTAAAAGCTGTTTAGATTCCGGACAGGCTTGCCAAGCTTTCCCTGAGGCGGGCAGACATACACCTGCACAACTTCTTTTCCGGCAGTCTTTCCGATGTTTTTAACCAAAACAGTAAGTTCTGCTTTCGTACCGTCCGTTCTTGTATTCAAAACCTCCACGGAAAAATCCGTATAAGACAGACCAAAGCCGAAGGGATAGCTTACTTTTTCCTTTGCAAAGGTTTCAAAATAACGGTAGCCAACGTAAATATCCTCTGCATACACATTGCATACAGCATCTCCAAAATTATCCGTAGACGGATAATCCGAAATATCTGCTGCGATCGTATCGCTCAGCTTACCACACGGATTCACTGCGCCGGTCAGGATATCTGCCGCCGCGTGTCCGCCCTCCTGACCGCCCTGCCATACATACAAAACTGCCTGGGGCTGGTAGCGGTCCACCCATTTCATATCAATGATATTGCCGACGTTTAACACAACGGCAGTCCGTTTAAATGCGCTACAAACGGTTTTGATCAGCGCCTCTTCCTCTGCTGTCAGCAGATAGCTTCCCGGCTCTGCACTGTTGTCCATGTCCTCGCCTGCTGTTCTGCCCAGCACAACAACAGCAAGATCAGAGGATGCTGCCGCTTTCTGTGCAAGCGCCTCGCTGACCGGCATTTCCTTCTGGCTCCAGGGCTCCTGCGCCCAGCCTTCTCCCATATCAAAGGGATTTTCCCGGATCCAGTCCTGATAAACCGCTTCCAGCTCTTCGTTGACAGAAATATCCTTGCATTCCTTTAAGCTGTCCAGGATATTTGTCACATAGGGAGCATTTACCATACCGCCCGATCCGGTTCCGCTCTTATAATAGGTAAAGGCAATCCGTCCAAACACGGAAACTGTCTCTCCTTTTCGGATCGGAAGTGCCTCTTTCTCATTTTTTAAAAGAACACATCCCTCTGCTGCCGTCTGTCTTGCCAGGGCAGCGTACTGATCGTAATCCAGTGTAAATCTCATAATGTTTTCCTCCTTTTTTTGGTTCCTGCATATGTAAAACAGAGTCCTGTTCCGCCTGCGGCGGTTTGCACAGACAGCACATCTGTCACATTGTTTTGCGCAGCCCTTTGGGATAATGATTTTTTAAAATCCCGCCTGCCAGCTTTCCCCAGCCGAGGCTGTATCCATCTACGCAGACCAGCTGCCAGCCCTTTTCCCCGTCTTTGGAAAGCGTCATGCCGTTGATCCACTGCCTTGCCTCCTGGCTGTCACCGGAAAGGTTGCAGCAATGCACTGCATCTTTGGGCGAAAGCGAAAGTGCCAGCGCATGTGCCGGTTCAAACCGCCCTTTTTTCATCGTGCCCAGATGCAGTCCCGGACGTAGCACCTTTAAGCCTTTTAAAGCCGGCATGTCCTTTGGTGCAAGATAAAGCTGGTCGCCGAACAATAAAAAGATTCCATCAAACTGCTTCTTCAGGCTTTCTCGTTCAAATTCTTTCCATGCAGCAAAATCCTTGGGTGCAATTCCTTTCTGGATTCCATACAGGCTGCGCGCCCGGTATCCCTCCGGCACTTCCCCTGTTTTTTCCAAGCACCGCCAGAAAATGTCCTTCTCCATGCAGCTTATGGGGCCAGAGACGAATGGTCTTTTCCATTCCGTCCGGGACGGGCTCGGTTCCCGCCCAGTCCGGTCTGCCCGGCTCCATACCGTCATAACGGTGCGTCTCTTTTATGGAAAATTCCGGATGCCGCAAAAGGAATCGTGCAACACTGCCTTCATCCTCCTGTAGCGCAAACGTACAGGTCGAATATACCAGCCTGCCGCCTTTTTTCAGCATTGCGGCAGCTTCGTCCAGCACGCTGTCCTGCCGCTTTGCACACAGCTCCACGTTTTCGGGACTCCATTCGCTGCAGGCTTCCTCGTGCTTTCGGAACATCCCCTCACCGGAGCAGGGGGCGTCCACCAAAATTTTATCAAAATATTCCGGGAAATAAGCGGACAGTCGCTCCGGGCTTTCGTTCGTCACAACTGCATTGGTCAGTCCCATCCGCTCCACATTTTCCGAAAGAATTTTTGCCCGCGCCGGATGGATCTCATTGCAGACTAAAATACCTTTTCCCTGCATCGCAGCACCGATCTGGGTGCTTTTCCCGCCGGGGGCAGCGCACAGATCCAGCACATAATCTCCCGGCTGTACGTCCAGATATCCGACAGGCGCCATCGCGCTCGCTTCCTGAATATAATAAACACCAGCCTCGTGATACGGGTGCTTGCCCGGTGTATCCTCTTCGCTGTAATAAAAACCGTTTTTCTCCCATGCAACCGGCGTCAGATGAAACGGCGATTTTTCTGTAAATTCCTCCCGGTCCGTTTTGCGCGGATTGAGCCGCAGCGACTGATAATGACCGGATTCATAGCTCTGCAGAAATGCTTCGTATTCCTCTCCCAGCATTTCCTGCATGCGCGTCAAAAACGCGGACGGCAGATTCATAATATTCCTCACTTTAATTCATGATTTATCCTTATCATAAACCAGACGCGTAAACTGCGCAAGATTATTGTTTCCGTTCACCCGCTTCCTCTGTCTCCAAACCCGGTTCGTCCTCCGGCACTTCTTTCACCATGAATCGAATCATGTTTTCCTGAATTTTGCCCATCAGCTTTTCCATCTGCTTCTGTTCCTCGTCCGAAATACCTTCCATGCAGACGCTGTAGAGGTCTTTTTCCACGCGCAGCAGCTCTCCGGAAAGCTTCCTGCCTTCCTCTGTCAGGAGCAAGCGGTTCTTTTCTTTCTTTTCGCTGCTTTTTTCCTTTTTGTCCGCCGTGCGCTCTTTTTTCTCCGCTGTGCTTTCTATCCCGTCGGCGGGCTTTTCCTTTGCACTCTTTTCCTTAACCGGCTTTTCCGGCGCGATCAGCTTTTTGCGTTCCAGCTTCTGCATCGCAAGAAACAGCCTCGGCTGTCCGACTCCGGCGATTTCCCCGAGCCTGCGTGCGCTGTAGCAGGCGCTGCACTGGGCGAGGGCACACAGCAAAAGCGCCTCATCCAACGTCAGCATATTTTTCTGCGCCGCCAGATCCAGCTCATATTCATACAGCCTGCGGAACCGGTACTGCCCGATCACTGCGCCGTTTCCTTCCACTTCTTCCCGGGTAATCCGCCTGCGCTCTTCCCCAAGCTTCTTGCTTCCCGGAAGCACGCCGCCGTCCTTTGCCGCAGCCCATAAAAAGCTGTAGACCTGCAGCCGGATATCGGCATAATCCTTATCCTCGTAAACGTCTTTATAAAACTCGTTATAATACTCGAAAATGTTGCTCTTCATCCGCACCGTATTCGTGATGCTCGCTCCCTGGCTGACCAGGCTGCCGCGGCGCTTCAGATAATAATAAATCGGCACCTGCAGGGCAAAAAAACTCTCCGCATGGCGGATATATTCCAGATTAAACAAAAAGTCCTCACACCAGCTGATGGAGGTATCCATCCGGATATGATATTCTTCGATGATGCTCCTGCGGTACATTTTGTTCCAGAGTACGCCGTAATAAAAATCCGCCGGATTTTCAATCATATAGGAAGCAAACTCCTGACGGCTCATCACCTTGTCCTCTTCGATGTCGCCCTTCTGCGCCAGCCTTTCCCCGGAAACCCGGTAAAAGTCGGAAATGACCATGTCGCAGTTATATTCCTCCATCGAACGCACCAGAAGCCTTGTCGCCTCCGGCACGATCCAGTCGTCGCTGTCCAAAAACTGAAGAAACGTTCCCCGCGCCAGCTCCAGTGCCTGATTTCTCGTATCCGACACGCCGGTATTTTCTTTATGGACCACACGTACCCGGCCATCCTGCTGTGCATATGCATCGCAGATTTCGCCGGATGCATCCTTACTGCCGTCATCCATCAAAAGCAGCTCAAAGTCGCGGTAATCCTGACTTAAAATGCTGTCCACACAGCGCTTCAAATATTCCTGTGCATTGTATACAGGAACAATAATGCTTACCTTCGGTTCCATACTTCCTCCTGTTTTGAATTGGTTTCCTCTGTTTTCAGATATTTCTGCTCCATATCTTTTATCCGTCTGCTGCACGGTTCATGCAGATTTTCCGGTATTCCCGCGGGGATATCTGCATCCGCCGCTTAAAAATCTGATTAAAAAATTTTATGTCTTCATAGCCGACTCGGCGGGCGATCTCCACCACCCTCAGATCACTGTCTTCCAACAGTTCGCAGCTTTTTTCGATGCGGACATTCTGGACATATTCGCGCAGCGTCACCCCGGTTTCCTGCTTAAACCGCCTGCTGATATAGGCAACGCTGTAATGCTTCTGCTCACAGAATGTTCCCAGCGTCAGGCTGTCCTGATAGTTCCCGTTTACATATTCCAGCACCTCCTGCACAGACGTACTGTAGGGGCGCTCGTTTTCCGGTTCGATCAGCCCGCGCAGCGTCAGAAGCAGGATTTCCAGAAGCTTGAACCGAAGCAGCGGATAACATCCGACTTTTTGCTCCTGATATTCCAGAAGCATTTCCTGCATCAGCTGCCCTACCTGTCCATCCCGGTCGTGAAACACTCTGGCAAACTTCGCCTGCCCAAGTGACATCCGGTAATATTTTAACAGACAGCCCTGCAACAGCTGGGAAAAACTCCGGCAGCCCTGCAGTGTTTCATCCACCGTCTCCGGCAGAAACAGACAGTTGATCAGCGTCAGATTTTTACAGTTCTGAAATCCATGGAGACAGCCGTAATCCACAAAAAAATAATCGCCTGCAGAAATGGTTTTTCCTTCGTTTTCCAGCGTATGCTCCGCTGTCCCACCCGTGATGTATGCCAGTTCAAAAAAATTATGGCCGTGCATTTCAAGATCCTCCTGACAAAACGGCATCATAATGAGTTTTTCCGCTTTCCTGTTCTGATAGAACTGGAATTCTGTAATCTCCCCTCGGAACATAAAGACAAGTTCACCCCCATTTTCAGTCAAAATCAGGTGCTTTTCTTTAGGCTACTATCTGTTATCATAAAAGTCAATACGAACCAAAACAAGGAGGGTATGTTTATGATTCCAAACGCAAAATGGATTCGTCCGGCACAGACAACAGGGGACGTCTGCCCGGTCTATTCCAAACAGTTTTCTCTTTTTTCTTCTCCCAATCAGTCGTTATTTTCTGTTGCGCACGCAACACTTTCTGTTACAGCAATGGGAGTTTATGAAGCATCTTTAAATGGAAAACGCATCGGCGATTTCGTCCTTGCTCCCGGCTGGACATCCTATCGCCACCGTCTGCAGGTGCAGACCTATGATGTTACCGAGCTCCTTTCTTCGGAAAACGAACTTTCCATCCTCGTCGGAAAAGGTTGGTACCGCAGTCCGCTTGCCTGGCCCGATGAAGCGCACCGTCAGCAAAAAGCACAGATTTCAGCCGGACTGATCGCACTTTTGACGATTACCTATACAGACGGCAACACGCAGCTTCTCCCGACCGGATCAGACTGGTCGGCATATGAAAGCAATGTCCGTTTCAGTGAAATTTATGATGGCGAGACCTACGACGCGGCATTTGATCCGTCCTCTGCTCCAATTGCAATCGAGGAATTTGACGGTCCGTCCGATACGCTGATTGCCCAACAGGGCGAAAAAATTACCGAACAGGAGCGTATCGTGCCTGCGCGGATCTTCACTACGCCCGCCGGGGAAACTGTCATCGATTTCGGTCAGGAAATTACCGGTTATGTCGAAGTTTCTTTAGACGCCCACGCAGGCGACTGTGTTGAGCTTTCCCATGCGGAAGTTCTTGACAAACACGGAAACTTTTATACAGAAAACTATCGCGCTGCCAAAGCGAAATTTTTATATTTCTGTAAAGAAGGATTCCAGACCTGGCATCCGAAGCTGACCTTCTTTGGCTTCCGCTATATCCGTGTCGATCACTTTCCCGGCGGAGCGGACGCAGTACGTCCGGACATTTTTACCGCAGTTGTCGTCTGCTCCGACCTACAACGCACCGGTTTTCTTTCCAGTTCAAATCCGCTGTTAAATAAGCTGTTCGACAATATCATCTGGGGACAGAAAGGCAACTTTGTCGATGTCCCGACCGACTGCCCGCAGCGCGATGAACGTCTCGGCTGGACAGGCGATGCGCAGGTATTTATCCGTACCGCCTGCTACAATTTCGATACGGAAGCATTTTACCGCAAATGGCTTTCGGATCTTGCCGCAGACCAGTATCCGGACGGTCATGTAGACCACGTCATTCCCGCCATACTCGAAAATCAAAAGAGCAGCGCAGCCTGGGGCGACGCAGCCTGTGTCTGCCCGTGGGAACTTTATCTGGCATTCGGCGATGCAAACATTCTGCGCAGCCAGTTTAACAGTATGAAAAAATGGGTGGGCTATATCACCTCCTCCACCACGACCAAAAACCTCTGGACCGGAGGAGAACACTACGGCGACTGGCTCGGTCTGGATGCACCGTCCGGCAGCTACAAAGGTTCTTCTGACGAAGACTTAATCGCTTCTGCTTTTTATGCGCATTCCACGGAGCTGGTCATGAAAGCCGGTAACGTGCTTGGCGAAGATGTTTCGGAATATGAGACGCTCTATAAAAATATCGTTGCCGCTTTCCAGGAAACCTGGCCGGTTTACCACACGCAGACCGAATGCATCCTCGCCGCCCATTTCCACCTGGCAAAAGACTGTCAGGCCGCAGCAGATCAGCTTGCAAAGCTCGTTACAGACGCCGGTGTTCAGTTAAAAACCGGCTTTGTCGGAACGCCTTACCTGCTCCATGTACTTTCGGACTACGGCTATGTCTCCCTCGCCTGGTCACTTTTGCTGCGGGAAAACTATCCTTCCTGGCTTTATCCGATCACAAAAGGCGCAACGACTATCTGGGAGCACTGGGACGGTATTATGGAAAACGGCGATTTCTGGACCCGCGACATGAATTCCTATAATCATTACGCTTACGGCGCAGTCGCTGACTGGGTATATGGAAACGCCGCCGGAATCCGTCCGCTTGACGGCTATCCCGCCTATGAAAAGATTTCTGTCTCTCCGCTTCCCGACAAACGCCTCGGCTGGCTTTCCTGCTCCTATCGCTCCCGCCATGGTCTGATCCGTTCCGACTGGAAACTGCAGGGCGATCAATGGAGATACGAAATTGAAACGCCGGTTGATGCAGTCATCACGATTGCCGGGCAGAAACATGAAGTTGCTCCCGGAACGTGGATCTTCTTCAGTGCGGTAGAATAAACAGTGAAACTCGCAGTCTGCAGCTGCGTGGAAAAAATGCCCCGGGCTGGCGATCGTGTCACCGCTGCCCGGGGCAATCTTGTACTCTATTCTACGCCTTCCAACAGCTCCAGATAATTTCCCTTGTCGATATGCATCATTGAGATCTGGTTTTTGTGGCGGCGGAAGCCATACACACAGTCCACGTTGCGGATCAGGGACTGTAAGCGTTCGTCAGGCACGCAGACAATCAGCTGAAGATCCATCTGCCGGGCATATTTTAAGCAGACTGCACTTCTCTCCTGATCCATTTTGGAAAAGGCCTCGTCCAGAAGCACCAGCTTAATTCGACTGTCGCGGTTGGTCTGCTGCATGTAAAGCATCGCAAAACCGGCAAGCAGTGCGACGTATTTCGGATTCTGACCCTCACCGCCGGAATCGCGGCCTGCCATGTCGTCCACGAAATTTTCACGGATCACGTTTCCGTCTGCATCCGTAACCTGCTCATACATGGAAAAGGACAGATAATTGCGGTAATCCGCATACTGCTCCATTTCCCGGCGGTGCTGCTCCAGCACCCGCTCATCGTCGTCCTTTACCGGCATGAACTTGTCTGTCAGCAGCCTGATCTTTGCTTCGTATTTCTGATAAAAGCTGTCCTCTCCAAGGGACAGCTGCCCCTCGAAGCCGTCATTGTCCAGGTTCTTGCTGTCTAACTCCGGTGCCATGAGCATGTCGTAAAACTGACCGTTTTCATTGTAGGCAGGCTCGATTTTAATCTGGTAAATACTATCAGAGAAGTTCGTCTTTTTCAACAGGCGGTGGATCTCCGCAGCGTGCCGCTTTGCCGCCTTAATGTCGCCGTGAATCGTTGCGATCACATTCTCCCGCAGGCTGCGGTAAATGAAATCGCATTGTTTTTCAAACTCGGTCCGATACTGGGGCTCAAAATCTGTCTCATACTGGGAAAGCAGCTGCTCATAACCCTCATTGGATTTCTCCGAGCCGGAAAATCCGCTGGAGGGATACTGCAGGATATAGGCGTTTCTTGCCCGGGACAGCTCTTCTGTCTGCTCCTGCTCCTTTTCACAAAGTACTTCTATCTCCGCATTTTTCTGGGCCCTGACCGCGCCGGAAGATCGTTTGGACAGCGCCTCCTGCACCATTGCGGTGATCTCCGGCTGCTGTGTATAACCGACAGACGCCTCCTTTAATGCTGCGTTTTTGGACTGCAGCTCCGTGCGGATGCGCTCCTGATTACCGGTCTGCTGTGCAATTTCATTCTGCATACCGGACATTCTCTTTTTCAGCTCGCTGCGTTTTTTGCGAAGCTCTGCTTCTTTTTCTTCCAGCTCCTTATATGCACCCATCCGCAGACTTTCGATGGTTGCTTTCGTCTCCTGTGTTTCCAAAAGCACGGCTTCCAGCTCCTGTGCTGCCCGAGAAAGGCTTTCCAGATACGCCGGCTCTTCTTTCAGGCTCTCCATCTCCCGGACCGCCTTCAGACCGTCCGCCATGCGCTTTGCTTCTTCCAGCTCTTTTTTCAGACGCTGCGCATCTACTTCATAGTCCTGCTGCCGTGCGCGGGAAACCTTGCTTCCGATGCACGCGCCGACGGTATAATCCCGTTTTTTCAGATGCCGGAAAATAAAATTACTGTAGGAATAACAATCCGGCGTCACACCGTCTTTGGCGCTTCGCAGCTCCTCCACCGTGCGGCATTTCATAATCCGTCCCAGATAGCGTTTTAAGCAGCTGTCTGCAAAGGGCTCGACCGCCCGCACAGCCTCGTATAACGAACCCTCCTCCGCCCTCGGATTGCTCTTTGTGACCGCCTCAGAATGAATCAGATCGATTTCCTCAAACTGCCCCATCTCCCGGAAGGCTTTTGCTGCATCCGCCGCGACCTTCGGCTCTGTAATCAGGCTCAGCTTCAGACGTCCCAGACGTCCTTCTACCGCATTTTTCCATTCCTCATCCTCAACATCGAACAGGTCTGCAAAAATCCACACCTTGATTGTTCTTCCATACAGTGCAGAAAGCTTCTGCTCCAGGGCAGCCCGGGCCTTTGTCAGCACCTCCGGATAGGATTTGCGGTTGTTTTTCATATCGTCCAGAAGCTTTTGCTTTTCCTTCAGGTCTTTGGACAGCTGCCGCTCCTGCTCGTGATAGGTTTCGTACTCTTCCTCGATATTCTGGCGTTCCTCTTCCAGACGGCTGCGCAGCTCCAGACACTGCGCCTGTGTCACCGGTCCGGTGCAAAATGTGCCAATCAAATTCAGCAGCCGGTTGCTGATATAGTCCGCAACGATCTCGTCGCTCTCCCATCGCCGCAGTCCCTGCAGGATTTTGCGCCACTGTGCCGCGTTATCCGCCAGCATCCGGCTTCTTTTTTCCAGCTCTTCCAGACGCTCCTGACGGCTGCCAAGGTCGCTGCTCTTTAAGTCCGCACTGACAAGGATCAGCTCGTTTTCCAGCTGGGCAGACAGGGCTTCCAGCTCTTCTTCCTGCTGCCGAAGCTCCCGCAAACGCTCCTGTGTCCGATCCTGATCCTGTAAAAGGGCGTCGATCCGGTTCTTCAAATCCTCAATGTCGATACAGCGGATCACCGCCTGCTGCTTTACGATATCCGCACGCGTCATCGTCAGTTTTTGTCCGGCTTCCCGCACTTTTTTAAGCATTCCGATCTTGTTTTCCAGCACGTCGATCTTTTCTTTGATGTCCCGGTAAGCGCCCAGCTGTTCGCTGATCGTTTCAATGGTGTCTCCCTCGCTTTTTGGGAACATGTAATCCCGGATAAACTGTCCCGTCCCGTTGGACATTTTCAGCGCGATCGCACTTTTTTCCATGGTCATAAAACGATTCCCGTCAATGTAGCCGAGGATCTGGTCATACAGCGTGCTGATATACGCCTCCCGGGACGGATAAATGCGGTTTAACTCTGCCCTGCCGCCTTTTGCCGTCTCCTTCATCCGCGTCTCTGTCAGTGCCCGGATCTCCTGGTTCGAATAAGGATAGCCCTCTGCCGTCAGATACCCGCCCTCCGGCATTTTTCCGAGATGGCTGAAATAAACGAACTTTCGTATTTCAGAATCGTTTTTCCGTACTTCAAAAGCAATTCCCATGCAGACATACTGCTTTGTCCCGGTATCCTGCAGCTCCAGGACGATCTGGGAGCAGAAATCCTGTCCTTCGCGGTTTGCCGTGCCGTCCTTTTGTTCACCGCGCAGATAGCTCAACACGCTTCGTCTGTTTTTGGCGTCGTCCGCCGCTTTATTTAAAAAACTCGGGGAAAAGCTGCCGTATAAAATCACCTGGATCGCATCCATAACCGTGGATTTTCCCGAGCCGCTCTTGCCGGAAAACAGGTTCACATATTCGTGAAATTCCAGAATTTTATGATTGATTCCGCCCCAGTTATTCAGACACATCCGGGTAAAGATCTTCTTCGCCTGTTTCACGTTCCTCTTCTCCTTCCGTCGTTTTTTCTTCTGCGTCATCCCGATAACGCTGTACCAGCTCGTTGATCGCCAAGGACGAGCAGAAAATATTCACCGTACCGTAAATATAGATCGGCGTCTGATCCTCCACGTTCAAAATCGCCCCCGGCAGCTCGATCATCTGGTGGGTTTTCATCAGATTCAGCGCAGCCTGCCAGTCCTGTGCGTTCAGTTTCCCCGGAAGCAGTCCGGTATTTCTGCCGTATTCCCGGATTTCCGCCAGGGTCGTCACCGTTGCATGCAGTCCCTCGCCCATGATTTTATCCCGGTAAATCAGCTTTAACAAAAGCAAAAGCTTTGTCGTCGTCAGGCTCATTTTTTCCATCGCTGCACCGTCGCCTGTGATCCGGAACAGATGATCCTGCGGGTCGTGCACCAGCTCACAGCCCATCACAGAAAGATAGTCTGCAATAAATTCCCGGTGCTTTAAACAGACCTGATAGCGCCCATTATCCCGGGCCGTCAGCGTCACCGGATCGTATTTTACCTGTAAAATACAGGTCTGACGAAGCAGCTCCTGTATGGTTCTTCGAATCGCCTCCACCTCGGCGGGGGTGCGTTCCTCCAGATATGAAAACATGTATCAATTCTCCGTTTCGTCTATACTAAAACCGGTGTAGGAAAAGCCGTCCTTCTGATGGATTTCCTCCTGCAGCAAAATCCGGTCTTCCTCCTGTCTGCTCTGGGTCGCCTCCTGCCAGATAAACAGAAGCTTTTCCAGATCCTCTGCCGACTGCACCGTATCCTCCAAAACCTGAAAAACTCCGTTCTTCGTATGCCGCCGTCTGAACTCCTCCAGCTGTCTGCCGGTATAGAGCGGCTTCGGGACAAAATCCGCGATTTCCGAGGACGCCTCTTCCTGCAGAGCCAGCGGTACGAACTGATTTTCCAGCCTTGGCCGACGGTTATAAAGGCTCGCGTCCCCGACAATGGAAAACGGTGCCGTCACATACATGCTGTCCCGCAGCTCTTCCAAAAGCGCTTCTTTTTTGTCGCTGTGGTTGAGCAGACCGATCAGCTCCAGTGTGCTGTCCTCTACGCCTGCCCCCTCCTGTAAAAGGTAGTGGATTCTCGCCAGCGCCCGCCGCGCAAAGACGGTTTTCAATTCGATCAGGCGGTTATACTTTTTCTCGCTTAAATCAAAGTCGCGCTCCAACAAAAGAACCAGCTGCGCCGCCTCTTCGCAGAATTGGATGCCGCGCTCCAGCCTTAAAAGGGCGGGCGCAGACGCGCCGGATGCCAGTGCTTTCGCCTGCATGGACGCTGCATAGCTGCCTCCTGCGCTTTCTGACGGTTCGGGCGCGCTGCCTTGTGCAGCCATTAGCATCCGCTTCTGCACCGTCAGCCCCTCCCGGCGGTTTTCATTTTCCTCCAGGATCTTCGCAATCAGCTCCTTGACCGCCTCCTTATAGCGGTAAAAACTGTCTGTCGTTGTTAAAATTGCATATTTTACGCTCTCTCGATTGTTGATCTCGTTGACCAGAACCTCCTGAATTCCGATAAAGTCCTTTCGTTTGGAAAGTTCATCGAACCACAGCCGCATGCTGTCCTGCATATTGGACAGCATCTGTCCGAGGCTTTTGGATGTGCGCAGGGCACTTTTTAAAATGCTGTTATTTTTTTCCGGATCCGAATCATAGGTGTAAAGGGCGCTGTATACAGACAGAATACTTTCCCGCTCCATGCTGTCGTCCTCTTTTTCAAGACGGTCAAACAGCTCCACATACAGCCTGCTGTACTCCGGAAAGCCAATGATATAGCAGTTTAATTTTTCATCAAAATCCTTCGAAAGCCAGCCCCACTTCACAAACCTGTCCAAAACAGCGGAGGGCGAAAGCCCGGGAAAGCCTTCGTCCTCCGTTTTTTCTGTCTCATCCTCCCACCAGACCAGGTTGACCCTGGCGATCGTTTCCGCCAGAATGCTCCTGCATTCCGAATCCGTCAGCTGCGTCAGGGCATAGGCTTCCTGATCCGCCTCGTACAAAGCGGTCAGAAGCTGCATGTAATACTCCATGTTCTGGGTGCGGAACAGCTTATAAAAATCTCTCGGTATCTTCTTTTTCAGAATCATCTGTCGTGTTAAACCTCATATTCCAGTTCTCCGTCAAAGACAAACTCCGCCGGACCTGTCATAAAGATATGGTTCGTCTTTTCGTCCCATTGAATCGTCAACGCACCGCCCAGCACCTCTACGGTCACTTTCCGCCCCGTTTTGCCGTTTAAAACGCAGGCAACTGCCGTCGCACAGCAGCCTGTTCCACAGGCAAGGGTTTCACCGGTTCCGCGCTCCCAGACCCGCATTTTTACATATTCCGGGGATACGATTTCCACAAACTCAGTATTGGTGCGTCTCGGAAATCTCTCGTGATGCTCAAAATGCGGTCCGATCTGCTCCAGTGGCAAATCTGCCGTGCTGTCCACGAAAACAACGGCATGGGGATTTCCCATAGACACGCAGGTCATGCGGTATGTTTGATTCTCCACCGTGATCTCTTCATCGACGGACTGTCGGTTTTTAGAAACAACCGGAACCTCTGCCGCCGTCAGGATCGGCTCGCCCATATCCACACGGATCGCTTTTGTCACGCCGTTTTCCACCGTCAAATCCATATATTTCACTTTTCCGCCGCTGATAATGGAAAACCTTGCCCGATCGGTCAATCCTTTATCATGGGCATATTTTGCCACGCAGCGGATGCCGTTTCCGCACATTTCCGCTCTTGTTCCGTCTGCGTTATACATCTCCATCTCAAAATCTGCTTCGTCAGAAGGATTGATAAAAATAACGCCATCGCCGCCGACCCCGAAATGACGGTCGCTGGCAAAGCGGACAAATTCCGGCTTCTTTTCCTGCGGTATATGCTCCGTAAATCCATTGACATAAACGTAATCATTTCCACAGCCCTGCATTTTTGTAAATCTGATCTTCATAAATCCTCCATACAGACATAATCTGTAAAACCCCTGCGTACACTGGAATAACAAAGTATCCGGGGGTATCGCAATGCGTTCCAAAACAAAAATTATCGTACTTCATTTAAAAGAACTGATCTATACCGGAATCCTGCTCGTTTTAGGCGTTGGACTGCTTTTTTTGCTGCTGCAGACCTTTCTGCCCAAAAAGGCAGTTCCAAAACCGGACTATGACGCAGAAACCTCCCTGTACCTGCCCGGAAAATACACCTCCACGGTTCAGCTCGGAAACGACCACGCGGATGTAGAGGTCGTCGTGGACAGCTCCGATATTCTTTCCATCCGTCTCGTCAATTTAAGTCAGACTGTCACAGCCATGTATCCGCTGGTCGAACCCTGCATGGATACACTGGCGAAACAGATCTGTGAAAAACAATCCCTCGAAGGCATCACCTACCCGGACGAAAACCGCTACACGTCACAGCTTCTGCTGGAAGCGATCGACGCTGCGCTGCAAAAGGCGACATATCCCCAAACCTGACCAGCCCGGCGCATTCGCAAAGGAAGGCTTATCCCGGCAGCTGATCCAGTTCCTTCTGCCATGCCATGCGGCTCGCATCCGAAGGCATCCGAAGGTCTCCCCTCGGCGATACCGCGACACTTCCGACTTTCGGTCCGTCCGGCAGGCAGGAACGTTTAAACTGCTGTGCAAAGAAGCGGCGGCAAAAGGTCTTTAGCCACTTGCCGATCGTTTCTTTGCTGTAAATGCCTTCAAATGCCCTGCAGGCAAGCCGGTAGATCTTCGCCGGGCCAAAGCCACAGCGCAGCAGCTGATATAAAAAGAAATCATGGAGCTCGTAGGGGCCGACCAGATCCTCTGTTTTCTGGCTGATCTTTCCGTCCTCCGGCGGCAAAAGCTCGGGGCTTACCGGCGTGTCGAGGACATCCAGCAGCACCTCCTGCAGCACTTTTTCGCTTTCGCTGCAGGTATTCGCACAATATGCCACCAAATGGCGCACCAGCGTCTTGGGCACGCCGACGTTTACGCCATACATCGACATATGATCGCCGTTATAGGTTGCCCAGCCCAGTGCAAGCTCCGACATATCCCCGGTTCCGATGACAAGTCCGTTGCTCTGGTTGGCGAGATCCATCAATACCTGAGTGCGTTCCCGCGCCTGCCCGTTTTCATAGGTTACATCGTGCTTGTCCATATCCTGACCGATATCCCGAAAATGCACCTGCACCGCCTCTCGGATGTTCACCTCGATTAACTTCGCGCCAAGGGTCTGCGCCAACCTGCAGGCATTTTCATAGGTGCGGTTCGTCGTGCCAAAGCACGGCATCGTCACCGCTAAAATATCGTTTCTGTCTTTCCCTAGCAAATCAAATGCCCGCGCCGTCACCAAAAGGGCAAGGGTCGAATCCAGACCGCCGGAAACGCCGATCACCGCCGTTTTCGCCCCCGTATGCTCGTAACGTTTTTTCAGTCCCTGCGCCTGAATCGATAGAATCTGCTCACAGCGCTCCTTTTTCAAGGTTTCATCCGACGGGACAAACGGCATCTGGGCAAACGTGCGCGTCAGCTTTGTTTCTTCTTTTTCCAAGGTAAAACCAATCCGTACACAGGTTTCTGTGTTTTCGGGCACAAATGTGCTCATTCTGCGCCGCTCGTGGCAGATTTTATGAATATCCAGCTCCGAAAAAATCGTCTCGTTTTCAAAGCGTGCAGCCTCCGCCAGCACGCTTCCGTTCTCTGCAATCATATGATGCCCGGAAAAAACGAGATCCTGAGTGGATTCTCCATCCCCCGCGCTCGCGTAGACATAGCCACACAGAAGCCGCGCGCTCGTGGCAGCAATCAGGCTCTTACGGTAGGTGTCCTTTCCGACCGTCTCGTTGGAGGCGGACAGATTGACAATCACCGTCGCGCCTGCCTTTGCCAGCGCCGTCGAGGGCGGGTCCATCACCCAGACGTCCTCGCACAGCTCACAGCCCACGACAAGCCCTTTCAGATTCCTGCAGGAAAACAACAGATTTCCGCCAAAGGGTACGGTCTGTCCCAGCACATCCACCTCGGACACTTCCCTGCTGCCTGCCGCAAAATGCCGCACCTCATAAAATTCCCCATAGTTTGGAATATTCTGCTTCGGGACAAGCCCCAGGATCCTGCCATCCTGCACTGCTGCTGCCACATTGTAAAGCTTTCCGTCTTTTTCAAAGGGAAGCCCCACAAAGATCAGCGCATCGTGCCCTTTTGTATGCTCCAGCACCGTCTGCAGCCCTTCCAGGCTTTCTTCCAGCAGGCGTTCCTGCAAAAACAGATCCTGACAGGTATATCCGGTCAGACACAGCTCCGGCAAAACGATCAGCTTTGCACGCTGCGCATAACAGGAGTCCAGCGCCTTACAGATTTCCAGTGCGTTCCAGGCAGGGTCTGCAACACGAATTTTCGGTGCAGCCGCCGCAGCTTTTAAAAAACCGTCTTTCATCGGGATTTTTTCTCCATTTTTTTCAACTCATCCACGTCAAACTTATAGGTTTTGCCGCAGAAATGACAGTTTACCTCGATCGGCTTGTCCTCGTCGATCATCTCCTGCAGTTCTTTTTTGCCGATGGAAATCAGTGCTTTTTCCACCCGTTCCTTGCTGCAGTTGCAGGTAAAGCTGCAGGGCATCCGGTCAGTAATCTCCACATCAAAGCCGTCCAGCACCCGCTCTAACAGCTGCTCCGGTGTCATTCCCTGGTCGAGCAGCGCCGTCACAGAATTGATCAGCGACAGGTTGTGCTCCAGCTTCGAAATCGTCTCTTCCTCTGCAAAGGGCATCAGCTGAATGATAAAGCCGCCTGAACAGCGCACGGTATTCGTCTTTTCCATCAAAACGCCCAGACCCACCGAAGAAGGCGTCTGCTCGGAGGTTGCAAAATACGAGGTCAGGTCATCCCCGATCTCTCCGGTCACCAGGGCTGTCTGTCCCACATAGGGTTCCTTTAAGCCGAGGTCACGGATGACAGAGAGCGTTCCCCTGCCGACCGCCCCTCCGACGTCGAGCTTGCCCTTCGCATTCGCAGGCAGGATGACGTCCGGCACCGTCGCATAGCCCTTGACCTCGCCCTTGGCGTTTGCCGTCACGGTCAGACCGCGAACCGGACCATCGCCGCGAACCCGCAGGGCTAAAAGATCGTGGTCGCCCTTTAGCATGCTGCCCATCATCACGCCGGCTGTCAGCAGACGTCCCAACGCCGCCGTTACTACCGGGCTGGTGTTGTGTGCCTGTCTCGCTGTCTCCACAAGCTCCTTTGTTGTCACTGCAAACGCGCGCACCTGTGCATTCGCCGCCGTCGCGCGTACCATATAATCTCCCATAGCTCCTCCATTCCTCAGGCTTACTTTGCGGCAAGCGCCTGCCATTTCCACGCTGCGCTTTTCACCGCATAGCTTTTCTGCGCTGCGCAGATATTTTCATTTCTTATCCCAGCTTCTTCCCGTGCTCGCGCGCGATCACATAGATCCGCTCGCTCGTCTCCGTCACGCTGCCATGCGTATCTGCATCCAGCGCCTCGACAAAAATCAGCCCGGACTGTTCCACGAGCCGTTTCATCGTTTCCAGCGTATAGCCGCGCTGCAGATGGGTCTCCGTAAATTTACGGAACAGGTCTTTTTGCTGTTTCACAAAAATCGTCAGATCGTATTCGTTGATCTGATCCTCCGCCGTATAATAATTTTCCCAGATAAAACTGCAGTCCTCCCGGTTTTCCGCAATCGTGCTGTCACCAATGACTGTTTCGTATTTATAGACCGTATTAAAATCGAAGATAAAAAGCCCATTCGGGTCAAGATAGTTGTTTACCAGTTTAAAAGTTGTCAGTAAGTCGTCTTCTTCCAGTAGATAATTTAACGAGTCGCACAGACAGATCACCGCCCGGACCGTTCCGTAAAGCTCAAACTCCCGCATATCCTGCTGCAAATACAAAATATTATGACCGGACTGCGCACGCTTCTCCATTGCAATGTCCAGCATGCTGTCTGACAGATCAACGCCGATCATGTCGTAGCCCTGCTTTGCCAGAAGCTCCGTCATGGAGCCCGTGCCACAGCCGAGATCCAGCAGGATTCCGTCCGTGATCTGATCCTGTTTCAGGCGTCCGACTACAAACTGACACCATTCTTCATAGGGCGTTTCATCCATGAATCGATCATAAACTAACGCAAAATCCTCATACATTTCCATTCGTTATCCACGCTCCTTCTGCCGCGCAGCGGCGTTTTTCTGCATCTGTCCGCGTGCGTTCCTGTGTCTGCATGCGAACGTATTTTCCGCTGCTGCCCGCGCGTTTTCGAACATGCCGCGCCCTATTTCACCAGCCCTACCAGCACTTCGACCAGCCGCTCCATCTCCGCCTGCGTGCCGACTGTAATCCGCAGATAGTTGTCGATTCTGGGCTTTTTGAAATATCGCACATAAATTCCGGCTGTTTTCAGGTTCTCGAATAACTCCTGCGCCGGGACAGTTTTGTGCGTTGCAAAAATAAAGTTCGCCTTCGAATCCGGGAACGTAAAGCCAAGCTCTGTCAGCTTCTGCTTCGTCCATTCCCGCGTCGCCACGATTTTCCCCGTAATCTCCTGAAAATACGCACGGTCCTCTACGCATGCCTTTCCGCAGGCAATCGTCAGGCGGTTCATTGTATAGGAGTTGAAGGAAAATTTGACATCATTTAAATAGGAAATCAGCTTCTTTTGGCCGATTGCAAAGCCGATTCTCATACCCGCAAGTGCGCGCGATTTCGAAAACGTCTGCACGACGAGCAGATTTTCATACTTATCCACAAGAGGCAGGGCGCTCACACCCCCGAAATCCACATAGGCCTCGTCTACAATCACAACGGAATCGGGATTTTTTGCCACGATCTCCTCGATCGTATCCAGATTCTCCATCAGACCGGTCGGTGCGTTGGGGTTCGGGAAAATGATGCCGCCGTTTTCGTTCAGGTAGTCCTCTTTTTTCAGGCGGAACTTTTCATCCAGCTCAGGCGTCCGATAGGGGATGCCATACAGATCCGCCCAGACGTCGTAAAAGGAATAGGTGATGTCCGGGAACAGAATCGGCTTTTTGCTGTTAAAAAAGGTCAGAAATGCCAGCGCCAGCACATCGTCGGAGCCGACGCCCACAAACACCTGGTCTGCCGCTACCGGATGTTCCGGAACAGAAACCGCCGCTGCAATCGCTTCCCGCAGCTCAAGCGCCGCCGGATCGGGATACAGCCGCAGCTTGTCCGCTTCAAACTCCTGCAGCGCTTTTGCCACACCTGGTGCAGGCGGATACGGGCATTCATTGGTGTTTAACTTGATGATGTCAGTTCGTTTGGGCTGCTCTCCCGGTGTGTAGGGGACAACCCTGCGTACATTTGCTTCCCAGTCTGCCATGACAGTTCCTCTCTTTCTGATGTAGTATCGCTACTCCATCTCCGCTTCTTTTAACGCTTCCTGCTCCTGCTGTGCCTTTGCAAGCTCTACAAACTCTTCCAGGCACAGGTTATTTTCCTTCATAAACTTCGCCGCCTCTTCCCCAACGTAGCGGAAATGCCAGGATTCATAGGAAATCCCGGTGATCGCCACCTTGTCCTGCGGGAAACGGAGAATAAAACCATACTCCGCAGCGTGCTCGTTTAACCAGATCGCCTCTTTGGTCGAAGCCTGCGATTTATCCAGGCCCTGATGATTTTTTCCTACGATATCCACGGCGAGACCGGTGTGATGCTCGCTCGCACCGGTGAGGGCGATTTCTTCCTTCGTCTTGAAAAAAGCGTCCTTATAGCTCATGCCGCCCCTTACGAATTTTGCGATGGAGTTGTCCATCAGCTGATCCTGCTTTTGATAATCGCGGTAAGCGGAACAAACCATCAGGGGCAGCCCTTCTTTTTTGCCGTCCGCCAGCATCATCTCAAGGGCTTTCTGAATCCGCCTGTCCACATACTTCCCATTGTCCGTCTTGGCCAGATCTACCTCAAAATCCTGCTGCAGCGGATTTTTTTCATTGACCAGCACATAGTTCCAGTCCTCCAGGTCCACAGAAAATGGAATTTCCGGCAGATCCTCTTTCTCGCCGTCCTGCAGCATGACGGTCACATAGCCTTCCCGCGTTTCTTCCACTGCATTGCTGCTTTCTTCCAGCTCCTTTGTCAGATCCTCCACCTGACTCTGTGCGTTTAACAGCTCGCCGCTGGTCTGCGCCAGTTCTCCTTTTACCTTTTCATAAGACACATAAAACGAACTGGTCAGCACTCCTGCAATGACTACAAAGCCGCCTGCCAGTCCAATGAACCATTTTTTATAATTATCGTTATTCAATTTATTCGCAGTCCTTTTATCGTTTTATCTTTTTTGTCAATTCAGTATATTAGTATATTCCCAATCCGAAACGGTTACAAGCCCTAATTTTATTTCCAGTTCCCTTGCCCCTTACTGGCGCAGCTTCGAAAAAGGCTTGACACGCTCCCTCAACCTGACTATCATAAGCTGTGAACTGTAACCAAAATTTTATATCATTGCCAGGGGAGCGATTGCTGAGACTGAATATCCGCCCGGATTTCTGACCCTCATCACCTGAACCGGATAATACCGGCGTAGGGAGGCACATGTGACAGATTTTTATCTGTCCTGTTTTTCGTCCCCTCCTGTGCACACAAGGAGGTTTTTTTATGTCCAATTTTTTTGCAATCCCCATTACGGATGAATGGGGAACGACTTATCAGCTGACCACTGCCGGTTATACCGCACTGGTTGTCCTCATGCTGGCGCTTTTGCTGCTGGCCTGCTTTATCGGCAATTCTGTGAAGCAGCCTAAATTTTCCGCACGTCAGCTGGCATTTTCCGCAATGGCGATAGCTGCTGCCTTTGTCACTTCCGAAATCAAGCTGTTCCATCTGCCCTTCGGCGGCTCCATCACTTTATTTTCCATGCTGTTCTTAGTCCTGATCGGCTATTGGTACGGTCTGCGTGCCGGACTGATGACCGCCATCGCCTACGGCTTTTTACAGCTGGTCAGCGATCCGTATATCATCAGCATACCGCAGATGCTCGTTGATTACATCTTCGCATTCGGTGCGCTCGGCTTATCCGGCCTGTTTTCCAAATCGAAAAACGGTCTGGTGAAGGGCTATATCGCAGGTGTACTCGGTCGTTATTTCTTCGCATTTTTATCCGGTATGATCTTCTTCGGCGCTTACGCTGCAGACTACGGCATGTCCGCACCGGTCTATTCCCTGGTTTACAACGGCATCTATCTGTCCGTGGAAGCGGTGCTGACACTGATCATCCTCTACCTGCCTCCGGTCAAAAAGGTCATGGGACAGTTAAAAACCATGGCGACACAAAGATAAAACGCACGCTCTGCGAGCATTTCAGATTTATAAAAAAAGAATCCGGCGCACAGTCCTATCGCTGTCTGACGCCGGATTCTTTTTTATCGTATGGAAAACTTCGTTTCCATGCGATAAGAAACACTCCGCGAGGATGCGCACTCGGCGCAAGAATGTGCCAAGGCACATTCCTTTTCACAGTTCTGCAAAATTCAGAAAATCTCAATACTCCAGGTATTTTCATACCGCTTGCCTGCAGGCAGATGAACCAGGTTGGGCTGCTCGGAAAGGTCTTCGATCCTGCCCTTGCGGGAAGGAAGCGCAGACCAGGGCTCGATGCAGACATAGGGCGCATCGGTAAACGGCATATGCCAGATCCCCAGGAAATTCATCTGCGGATAGGATACGCGCACGCTTCTTGTTCCTTTTTCACTGCACAGGGTCACTGCCTTCGCCATATCAGTCAGCACGATCGCATCCTGATCGAACAGGTTGTGTGCAAGGGGCAGCTTACCGCCGTCAGATAAAATAAACTCGCTGTCCTCGCCATTTACGAAACAGTCCTCAGAAAAGCCAACGCGGATCGGATTCCCGGGAGCTTCAAACTGTAAGCAGTAATCCTCAAATGCAAGACCTTTTTCCAGATCATCTGGCTTTTTGATAAATGCCTGCATGA
>ERZ779762.433-NODE-433-length-26779-cov-4.573717_pt1 | contig 26779 bp, 19 predicted proteins | sample MGYA00511887_ERZ779762 | MGnify/ENA primary metagenome ERZ779762 (study PRJEB29588, sample SAMEA2163052) | human gut metagenome | biome: human gut; feature: human-associated habitat; material: faeces | place: Denmark | collected 2008/2010 ...
TGTTTCTGTAGGTAATGCAAAAGGATAAAAATCAGCCTTTTGAGTAGTATACTTGTAAGCCAGATCTGCATAGAATGAAGAACCTCTATAACCGATGCCTAATGTATAATTACTCAACGACTTCGTGTTGGCATAATCCGTATCCACATTAAGTGAATTTGTAGAAAGAGCCTTAACCGCATTCTTTTCAAATGCTGCTGAACTATAATTATATCCTAAACGGAATGCAAATTCCGGGATCACCTTATATTCAGCACCAATACGGAAAGTACTTACTCCTTTTGTATTATTCTTCACTTGACTACTCTCATACTCCATTTTATCACCTTCCGGATAATAAAACTTCATCGAAGAATAATTCTGATATTCATATTCTGCACCTAATGCCAGGTTATGCCCTACGGTATAACCTAAACTGAGGTTATACGTCCACGGAGTACGCAATTCAAATTCACGATTCATTTTTTTGTCACCCAGTTTATAATAGGTACTATAAGAATGATAATCCATAAATTCCTCTCCTGTTTCGTTATCAACATACCAAAGATCTGCACCTATTTCGGCTTCGGTTGTATAAGTCAATTTATAAAATGTAGGAGTATGTATAGCCAATCCAAGCCGCAAAGGAGACTCCTCAAGGGGACGGAGAATCAGTCCAAACTTTGCATCCCAGCCTGCACCATGAATACGGTTATCACTCCAGAGATCATAATATTCACCATCATTACTTATATCCTCTCCATAATAATAAGTTTTGCGATAATTAACATCATACGCTCCGATAGTTATACCAAAATAGACACGATCATTGAAATTAAAAGCAATATTAAAATCATATTGATCAACGCCACTCGCTCTTCCGAGCGATAATTGGCATAAGGATTAGTTACATAAGGATAAAAAGGAAGAGTGGGATGATCATCTGTATAGAATAACTCAGCATCCCAGCCCAAAGCTCCTAACCAACCTGCATTACCTTTGTCATCATATGGATTAATCCCCTTCTCTGTATAATATGCAAGATCAATTCCATCATAAAACATTCCATTCGCTTGTGCTGCCATCAATTCCGTCTGAGAAAGACCCAATTGCCCTTCCATCGTCGTTGTCTTATTAAACGACTTTGCTTTATGATAATTAAATCCAAAGTTGACATAACGCAAGGTTGTCACATTTCCAAGCTTTGTAGAGAACACAAAACCTGCATTATCAAAATTCCAGTTGTTCTTATCATTACTAAATTTATTTCCAGCGAATTTACTTTCAGTTCCCATAGTGGAATAACCAAATGAAACCATGGCATCATTGCTTCGATAGATACCAATGCCGGCAGGATTCGTACCAATAGTGGATATATCACCACCTAAGGCTCCCATGGCACCACCCATACCCACAAAGCGAGCGGTTCCATTCAAATCTTTACTGGCAATAGTCGTTGCATCATATACAGTTTGCGCACTCACACTCGTTGAAACGAGTACAGCCAAAGCTATTATCGTTAATTTTTTCTTCATACTCTTTTCTTTTTATGATAATACTTCACTTCATTATCTTCTTCTGCTGGAACCGCCGCCACCTCCACTTGAACGAGTGGAAGAACCGCCACCACCGGACGAATAGCTACTACTTGAACGAGAACTGCTACCGGAAGAATAACTTGAAGAAGAACGACTACTGTTGTAAGAACGAGTAGTAGTATTACTATTATTATAAGAACGTCTACTATTATCATTAGAATAACTTCTGGAAGGAGAATTTGAACTTCCTCTGTTATAAGTCGACGTATTGTTACTACGGCGCGTAGTTCCTACGGAAGAAGAACGTGTTGAAGAAGTTCCACTTGTTCCACTACGACGAACACTCTCTACACTGCTGTTATACGAGTTATTGCGCGTACTACTGGGACGCGTATAAGTAGATCTACGTGAAGAAGCTGCATCCGTACGAGTACCCGGGCGTTCACTGCCAGTGCGAGTTCCAACTACCCTACGCGAAACATTCGAACCGCTTGAACTCCGTCTGATATCTCCGGAAGAAGTACCTGTGCCACGGCGTACAGTCTGTCCACCATTCGTCACAGTACCACTACCTCGGCGAGGAGATGTTGTTGTAGAGCCTGAAACACGGTTGCCATCTGTGCGGCGAGTCGTATAATAGTTCGTTCCACTTGAGCGTCTGTTCGTATACGCATTATGACTATTCCAATGGCCACCTCCCCAGTGTCCACCGCCACCGGGATACCAGCCGCCTCCAGGATAGTAATGATGGTGATGGTGTCCCCATCCCCAACTCCAGCCGCCGTAGAAGCCGCCCCAACCATAGGACCAGCCGCCGTAACTATAATAAGGTGAGTAACCTCCCCAACCATAATAAGGATAGCCTCCCCATCCATAGGAGTTATAACGCCAATCCCACCACAAACGGTTAGAGAAAGTAGGGAAAGCATAAGCATACATTCCATCAGTATACACGTTCCAGTTCCATGTATCCAGACCGTAAACGACATCCCAATAGTATGGACTACTGATACTTATTGCATAACGAGGATTACGGAAACGTACGATACGCATAGCATATTCATAATCATCTTCCGAACCATCGAAGCCGTTTACCCATTCCCCTTCCGGATCGGGCACAGCTTTTTCTTTGATATATAAGGTATCGTCCTCCATTACGAAGTCATTCTCACGTGAATCATAGCGGCGATTATACTCATCTACATCACGTGTATTTCCTTTACGATCCTGAACTACAACCGTAGTATTCCCCGGCGACGTATAAACCGTAGTCGGTGCATTCGACTTTACTACAATCTCTTCAGCCGGAGCAGATGTTCTTTTCTTCTCCTGTTTCTTTTCCTTCTTACTCTTAGAAGGAGTGTAGTAAAGGTCGTCATCTATGCTCTGCGCCGAAACCATCCAAGGGAGGCACAAGGCAAAAAGCGATAAAAAAACAATCTTTTTCATATGGGTGTGGTTTATTGGTTTACATTTATCTATTTTATCACGTCACAAAGATAGCGATGGGAATTACCGTCTGCAGGAGAATTTCCCCAAATGATTATAGGGATTTCCCTAAATACCCTATCTTTAAAGAAGATAAGCTGCACCTCAACATAACTTTTTCATGCAAGCATGAAAGTTCTGCATTCGATTTGCATTATCTTTGCAACTAATAAACAAATATACAAAGAAACCGGTTCACCTCATCGGAACCCTCTTTGTATTTAACAATATATTGTATTCCAATGAAATATTTAGAATTTACTTTCCGCACTTCCCCTTGCACTGAAACAGTGAACGATGTGCTTGCCGCCATTCTGGGTGATGCAGGTTTTGAGAGTTTTGTAGAACAAGAAGACGGTATTGCTGCCTACATACAAAAGGATTTGTATGATGAGACAACTGTAAAAACAGCTATTGCTGAATTCCCCCTACCGGATACAAAAATTGAATATACTTTTACAGAAGCTGAAGACAAAGATTGGAACGAGGAATGGGAAAAGAATTTCTTTCAACCGATTGTTATTGGTGACCGTTGCGTCATTCACAGTACTTTCCACCACGATGTTCCCCAAACTGAATATGACATCGTAATCAATCCGCAAATGGCTTTCGGTACGGGTCACCACGAAACTACCAGCCTCATCATCGGTGAACTGTTGGACAGTGACCTGCAAGGAAAGTCTTTACTTGATATGGGATGCGGTACTTCTATCCTTGCCATTCTTGCCCGCATGCGTGGTGCTGCACCTTGCACCGCTATCGATATTGATGAATGGTGTGTACGCAATTCCCTTGAAAACATAGAACTGAACCATGTAGACAAAATCGCCGTGTCACAAGGGGATGCATCTTCCTTGAAAGATCTAGGTCCGTTTGATGTGATTATTGCCAACATCAACCGTAATATTCTGCTAAATGACATGAAACAATATGTGCGCTGCATGCATCCGGGCTCAGAACTGTATATGAGCGGCTTTTATGTAGATGACATTCCATTGATTCAGGCAGAAGCTGAACGTAATGGATTGCAATTTGTACACCATCAGGAGAAAAATCGTTGGGCAGCAGTAAAGTTCAAACTTTAGCACTTACTCATCCAGTAGCGCAGCCCTTTATTTGTGTAATTTGCGTAATTTGTGTTCTACTATGAAGCACCGTCTGATTCATATCTACACAATCAAACAACAGACAAGGAAGCATTTGACTTTGCCCTACTCTTTTTACAACTTCATAGTAAGTCCTATTGGGTGTTAACCTTGGTCAACAGGCCTGTCAACCTTGCTTGAACGGCCTGTCAACCGAGGTTAACAGGCCGTTCAAGCAAGGTTGACATCCAATTATTCCTAAGAGTGAACAGGATGTTCCTTAAGAGAAAACAGAATCATACCTCTTGAGTTCAAGTTATAAATGCGACAGTTCGGTCAGATAGTGGTGTTGGGTATAAAATAAAAAAGAGAAGTTGATGAAAAAGTTCTCATCTTTCTTCTCTCCCGGAACAAAGTTACTGAAAAGAATATATCAAGAAAACAAAAATTAGCACTTACATAGTTTCATCAAACAGGCTATCAACTGCTGTAATCAGAAACAGAACTTGGGGATATAGATTTTCAACTTCTTCTTTTGTAAATTCTCTAAAATCATCATAGTCACTTGATTGTCTCTTATCATATATCTTTGAAAAGATTCGCCCACATTCCGGCTGCAATATACCCGATCTCACAAAATGAAGTCCAAAAGCTTGCCTAACACCCATATGAGTTTTTACCTCTATTTCATGCATAATCAATAATGCCGAGATAATATGAAAACAAGCGTAATACATTCTGTTGACTGTAGAGTTCCATAATTCATTTTCTATTAGAATATCAACATCATGCATCAAGTCATGAGCTTTTTGACGCCTATAGTTAACTATATCACGTTTTATAGTACCATCCATCATAATAACACCCCGTCTTTCATCACATTATAATAAAACATAGTCTGTCTCTTTGCAGCCTCCCAAGCTTTACGAGTCATTACAATAGGACTAATAATGATTCCGGATTCGATTTCCAAATCATAGATAGGAGTAGTTATAGTGTCTTCTTCCTGAGGAGATACCTTCTCCTTATCTATCAAAATCAAAAGATCAATATCACTGCCAGGTTTTGCATCTCCACGTGCCTCCGAGCCATAAAGAATAGCTTGGGCATCAGGAGCAATACCCTTTATTAGTTTTTTTAAATGATGTACTAATTCCGTCCGGTTCATAAGCAAATGATTAAGTTACATTTCTACCTCTTTTAGTAAATACAAAAGAACACATTTCTTCTCTTTTTTCCTAATCTTATACCGGTAATTTAATTATTTAAAAGAGTATAATCAGCGTATCGTCATATCAACAAGCTCTTCCAATGAGCCATTAAATACGTTCAAGTCAACTTCTTCCTTAATGCCCGGAACATTGCCTACATCAGTATGTTGCCAGAAGTGCCAGGGACCTTCGTACTTGACGGAATCTACGTAATAATGAGCAATCCAGTAGGGATACGTATTGAATACCGAATCATTAAGATAGCGGCTTTTAAATTTATAGGAAGTATAAAGAATAGGTTTCACACCATAATGCGACTCTACACGGTCGAGCCAGGTTTTAACGGCAATCTTCAGATCATGGGGCGTACTTTTACCAATAGTTTCGACATCAAGTACAGGGGGGAGATCACCGGGAATAAGCTGAACCGTACGGATAAAGAAATCAGCTTGCTTATGGGGATCTGTTTTGGGAGAAAAGAAATGGTAAGCCCCACGGATAAAACCATAACGATGTGCCTGATCAAAATTGAACGGGAAAGTATCGTCAGCATGGTCACCACCCTCAGTGGCTTTCATAAAGACAAAATGGATAGGAAATTTGGTTGTTTTATTAGATGTCAGTTGTACCCAATCTATACTACCTTGATAATGGGAGATATCAATGCCATGCACTTCATAGTCACAGGGCATACAGACACCATATCCTTTCTGACCATAACAAGGCTTCCAGCGATAAGCATACGGGCGAATGAAAAACCAATAAAACCCGGCAGAAAACACAGCAATAATCCCAACAGCAAGTATAGTACGCAACCATGTGGGCATGATACGTTCTTTGCTCTTTTTCTTACCGCGGCGTGCAGCAGGTACAGCAGAACGGGAAGTTATTTTCCGACGAGGTGTAGAATTAGTTTTAGTTGCCATGCATTAGTTAAAATAGAACGCAAATCACACAAATTACGCAAATAGATTATTCAAATTTGTGTAATTCATGTAATTTGCGTTCTTCTTATTCACTTTTCGTTAGCTTGCTGATTTATTTAGCTTGCTCTAACTGCAAAGTCTTTGTCGGCTGGTCACAAACTTCTGTAGGTCCGAAGTACTGAATCGGTCCCGGATATACATAGTCTGTAGTGATAGCCCACTGATCGCGCTGAGCAGCAAATGCCTTGAATGGAGCACCATCCAGTTTCACCAGAGCTTTCTGGATAACCGGTTTCATTTCACCGTGACGGCGTTCCATGTTCATCATCATCGTGATGGGCACACCACCTGCAATCCATTGGTCAGCAGGAGCTGTAGTGTTGCGTACAGAAGACATATAACCAGTCTTGCCGTTAGCAATCAGAGAAGCAGCTGTATAACCCAGTGAGTAGCAATAGTCAGCATCGTAGTTAGACGGAGCAGCGCAACGGCCTTCATAACCGAAGAAGTGATGTTGAGAAGCGAACTTACCAACAAATTTACCTTCTTCTTTCCATGCAGCGAGCTTAGTAGCCACCATTTCCGACAACAGTTTTTCTGTTTCAATCAGAGATACCTGTACGTTTCCGTGCGGGTCGCGATCCAGCGTCAGCTGACGTGCAACGCCTTCGGGCAGGCTGGCATAGATAGCGGCATTTTCCGGAGACAGTTTGCGGATGATATAATCACGTTGGTGTGACTTCTTAATCTGAGAGAATTCCTCAGCATTGGCAGCAAGGAAGTCGTTCAACTCAGCGATTAGACGTTTCATAGCCGGGATAAACTCAATCAGACCTTCAGGAATCAAAACTGTACCAAAGTTGTTGCCTTGAGCAGCACGGTTGGCTACTACCTGTGCAATGTAAGTTACGACATCGTCCAAAGACATATCTTTTGCCTCAACTTCTTCTGATACGATACAAACGTTAGGTTGCACCTGCAAAGCACATTCCAGTGCGATGTGAGAAGCAGAACGTCCCATCAACTTGATGAAATGCCAGTATTTACGAGCAGAGTTACAGTCGCGTTGAATGTTACCGATAACTTCAGAGTAAACCTTACAAGCAGTGTCGAAACCGAAAGAAGTTTCAATCATTTCGTTCTTCAAGTCACCGTCGATAGTCTTCGGACAACCGATTACCTGTACTCCACACTTCTTAGCTGCATAATATTCAGCCAGTACGCAGGCATTCGTGTTTGAGTCGTCACCACCGATAATAACCAATGCTTTGATATCAAGTTGCTTCAGGATTTCCAGACCTTTTTCAAACTGGTCTTCTTTCTCCAATTTGGTACGACCGGAACCGATGATATCGAAACCACCTGTGTTACGGTATTCGTCAATGATGTCTGAAGTCAGCTCCATATAGTTATGATCTACCAAACCGCCGGGGCCAAGGATGAAACCATATAACTTACTGTCTTTATTCAAATTCTTGATACCGTCGAAAATACCGGAAATCACATTGTGACCGCCGGGAGCCTGACCACCGGAAAGGATAACGCCCACATTCATAGCAGGGAAGTTAACCACTTCGTCAGTAGCCTCAAACTTGATCAAAGGCATTCCGTACGTATTAGGGAACAATTTTTGGATAGCTTCCTGATCGGCTACAGATTGAGTAGCTGCTCCAGCTACCGCCTTAACGGCACCCTTCAGCGCTTTCGGAAGTTTGGGCTGATAAGCAGCCCTTGCAATTTGCAATGCACTTTTTGTCATTTTATCTAATTATTTAAAGGTGTTAGTAAAGTTTCGTTCAAAAGCGTCGCAAATTTCGTGTTTTTTTCTGAATTATGAAAGGAAGCGCACATCAAAAAAAATATGAAATGTTGGTTTATACCGTGGAAAGTACTTATCTTTACCGGAAATATTTCAATTTATTCACTTAAAACGTAAAGATTATGGCAAGTAGAAGAGAACTTAAGAAAAACGTCAATTATATCGCAGGTGAACTGTTCATGGAGTGTTTGGTAAACAGCTTATACGTACCCGGAACCGATAAAGCAAAAGCTGACGAACTGATGGGTAAAATCCTAAGTATGCAAGATGAATTTATCAGCCGCATCAGCCATACCGAGCCGGGAAATGTAAAAGGTTTCTACAAGAAATTCCGCGAAGACTTCAATAAGGAAGTAGACGCAATTATTGACGCTATCGGTAATCTGAAGTAAGCACCGGGAATGAAAAAAGCAATATATAGCTTTATCTACTATCGCATTTTGGGATGGAAGACAAACGTGACGGTGCCGGATTATGATAAATGTGTGATCACTGCAGCACCTCATACATCTAATTGGGATTTATTTATCGGCAAACTATTTTACGGAGCTATCGGGCGGAAAACCTGCTTCATGATGAAAAAAGAATGGTTCTTCTTTCCGCTGGGACTAATATTCAAAGCCGTGGGTGGCATACCGGTGGATCGGGGACGTAAAACATCATTAGTAGACCAGATGGCGGCAAGATTCGCCAGAAGCAAGAAATTCCAGCTTGCCATTACACCGGAAGGCACCCGTAAGGCAAATCCGAATTGGAAAAAAGGATTTTATTTTATTGCATTGAAAGCGCAAGTGCCTATTGTAATGATAGGTATTGATTATACCACCAAAACGATTTCTGCGACAAAGGCGATCATGCCGTCGGGAGATATCGAAAAGGATATGCGCGAGGTAAAGCTCTATTATAAAGATTTCAAAGGAAAGAACCCGGAAAACTTTGCTTTAGGAAACATTTAAGTTTCAACTGCAGGATTACGCAAATTATACGGATATGACCCGAACCATATCAAGTCCGTGTTTGCTCCGTGTCTAAGACTACGGACTTGGTACGGACTTGGTACGGACTTGACACGGACTTGGTAGGGGGAAGAATTTTCTCCCTTCAATGGATAGGATTAAAACTGATTTTTTATAGTATGCGCGTAACTCTATTACAGACAAATATTGTTTGGGAAGATAAACAAGAAAATCTCCGCTTGCTCCGGGAAAAGCTGATAAAGCTCCGTGGAGAAGCGGAGATTGTTGTCTTGCCCGAAACGTTCTCTACCGGTTTCAGTATGGACAGCCGGAGGTTGGCTGAACCGGTATCTGGTGAAACAATCTCAACCCTGCGTCAATGGGCGGCAGAATTCCAATTGGCTATTACGGGCAGTTACATAGCCTGTGATGAAAGTAACGCCTCTCTCCCAGTCACCCCTTGCTACAACCGTGCTTTTTTTCTGACTCCCGAAGGGGAAGCTTATTATTACGATAAACGACACCTCTTTCGCATGGGGCAGGAAACAGAACATTTTACAGCGGGTAGCCAACGCCCTGTCATCTCCTACCGAGGGTGGAATATACTGCTGCTGGTCTGCTATGACCTTCGCTTCCCGGTATGGAGCCGGAACGTAAATAATGAATATGATCTTCTGATATACGTTGCCAACTGGCCCGTTCCCCGCCGTCGGGTGTGGGATATTTTGTTGCAAGCCCGTGCACTCGAAAATATTAGTTATGTTTGCGGCGTCAATCGCATTGGTACGGATGGAAATCAAATACCATATAGTGGCGGCAGTGTCATTTATTCGCCAAAGGGCGATTTGCTTGCCAGCGTGCCCGACTATGAAGAAGGAACCGCCACCGCAACTCTCGACCTCTCTGTACTGAGAGAATTTAGACAAAAATTTCCCGCATGGAAAGATGCGGACGACTTTTCAATTGGCAATTGACAATTGGCTATTCAGAACTATTTAGATTATGGAACGAATGAGAACTAAACACCGTATAGCTGACAAGCTATTCTTTCTGTTACTGACTATCACAGTTTTTTCCTCTTGTGCAAACAGCAAAAAGGATATTGTTCCTTCTGCCGAGTATGCACCTTTTGTGAATGCATATACGGGAGGAGTTATCTCGCAAACTTCGAATATACGCATAGAACTGACACAAGATCAGCCTATGGTAGATTTGAACAATGAACTGAAAGAAAATCCATTCAGTTTCTCCCCATCTCTGAAGGGTAAAGCCTATTGGGTCAGCAACAATACGATTGAATTCGTTCCTGAACCAGGAACTTTAAAGCCGGGAGAATTCTATGAAGGTACGTTCCAATTAGGTCGGTTTGTAGAAGTGGACAGTCGCCTGAAAGAATTCAAATTCTCTTTCAGAGTACAGGAGCCCAATTTCACACTATATGTTGAACCGCTGACAACCATCGACGTAGATAGCCATGGCGACCTGGTGACGCTGAAAGGCGAAGTACGTTTCAGTGATGCCACTCCCAAAGAAGCAGTTGAGGAAATACTCTCTGCCAAAGGCGGAAACGGCCAAAGCTATCCGGTCAGTATCACTCCGACAGATCATTCGACACGCTATCAGTTTGAAATAGCCGGTGTCATCCGCGAAGCGGAAGACTATCAGTTGGAAATCACCGCCAATGGCAGTCCTGCAGGAATCGACCGCAAACTGGCAGAAAACGTACTGATCCCTGCCAAGAATGATTTCCGTTTCCTCTCTGCCAAACGCATTGACGAACCGGAAAATGGAATTGAAATAGTATTCTCCGATCCTGTTTCTACCACACAAGACCTGAACGGATTGATTGAAATCCCCGAAGTATCATCTTCTATATTTCAAGTGGAGAATAATAAAGTATACATCTACTTTGAAGCCAATCAACTGAGCAAACTGACTTTGAAGATACATGAAGGAGTGAAAAACAGCCGAGATAAATCGCTCGGAAAGTCACACTCCATCGCATTCAGCGAACTGAATCTGAAACCACAAGTGAGTATGTCTACATCAGCCGCTATCCTGCCCGACTCCAAAAGTTTGATCATCCCGTTCCGGGCAGTCAATCTCTATGCGGTAGATTTAAGCGTGATCCGTATTTTTGAAAACAATGTACTGATGTTCATGCAGACCAATACGCTCTCATCCGCCAGTGAACTGCGCCGTTCCGGACGATTGGTTTACCAAAACACATTGTGGCTGAGTAAGGACAGCACAAAAGACGTACACCGATGGGAAGACTATTCAATAGACCTTGCCGGACTGATTCGGCAGGAACCGGGTGCTATCTACCGTGTCATACTTTCTTTCCGGCAAGAATACTCTGCTTATCCTTGCAGCGGGACAGAAAAACAAGTGATGAGCTTTGCAGACAATACTGCTTCAGAGGGATTGACAAAAGTCAGCGGAAATAGTACTTTCGAAGAAAATGAAGCAGAATGGGATACACCGGAAACTTATTTCTACTATAATGGTAACATAAAGATGGACTGGAGTCAGTATAACTGGCGGGAACGTAACAATCCTTGCCATCCCTCCTACTATATGGACTCTGACCGGGCAGCATCGTGCAACGTATTTGCCTCCAATATAGGAATGATTGTAAAACGGAATTCACTGAACAAGCTATGGATTGCCGTAAGCAATATCCTGGATACCAAACCGATGGAGAAAGCTAAAGTAACTGTTTACAACTTCCAGTTGCAAGTCATCGGAACCGGTGAAACGAATAGTGAAGGATTTACGGAAATCACTCCGCAAGGTGTTCCTTTCATTGTGGTAACCGAAGTAGAGAAGCAGAAAGCTTACGTTCGTGTGGCAGATGGCGAAGAACAATCTGTCAGCCGGTTCGATGTAGGCGGAAAAGACATTCAGAAAGGATTGAAGGGATTCGTCTATGGCGAAAGAGGGGTATGGCGACCGGGAGATACGCTGCATGTAAGCTTTATTATGGAAGACCGTGAAAAAAGGATTCCGGATAAACACCCCGTAGCATTGGAATTGTATAATCCGAGAGGACAATTCTATACCAAAATGATCTCTACGCAAGGTGTAAACGGTTTCTACACATTTGACCTGCCGACACGCCCCGAAGACCCGACGGGATTATGGAATGCTTACGTCAAAGTAGGTGGAACCGCTTTCCACAAAAGCCTCCGCATAGAAACAGTGAAGCCAAACCGCCTGAAAATTAATCTGAAACTGCCGGAGAAAGTGATACAAGCCTCCGCCAAAGAGATGCCCGTAATGCTTACTTCCACATGGCTGACAGGCGCCACAGCTTCACGGTTGAAAACCAAAGTGGAAATGTCCCTGTCAAAAGTAAATACGCAATTTAAGAACTACGGGCAATACATATTCAATAATCCGGCTACCGAATTTACAACTGTGAAAAACGATGTATTCGACGGAACATTGGATGCGGAAGGAAAAGCCAACTTTATGTTGAAACTTCCGGCTGCCACCAATGCTCCGGGAATGCTGAATGCAACCTTAACCAGCCGTGTATTCGAACCGGGAGGAGATGCCAGTATTTACACGCAAAGCATTCCGTTCTCTCCATTCTCATCTTATGTGGGTATTAATCTGAACCAGCCGAAAGGAAAATACATCGAGACAGACCAAGATCATGTATTCGACATTGTCACCGTAAATGCAGAAGGACAAGTAGTGAACCGCTCCAATCTGGAATATAAGATTTACCGCATCTCCTGGAGCTGGTGGTGGGAAAACCGGGACGAATCATTCGGAACATACGTCAACAGTAGCTCCATCACTCCCGTAGCCAGTGGCAATATACAGACTACAGGCGGAAAGGCAACCTTCAAATTCCGGGTAAATTATCCGGACTGGGGACGCTACCTGGTTTATGTGAAAGATAAGGAAAGTGGGCATGCCACCGGTGGAACTGTTTATATAGACTGGCCGGATTGGCGCGGACGTTCAAGCAAGACAGACCCCAGCGGCATTAAAATGCTTGCTTTCTCTCTGGATAAAGACTCGTATGAAATAGGTGAAACGGTAACTGCTATCATTCCTGCCGCTGCGGGAGGACGTGCACTGGTAGCCCTGGAAAACGGTTCAACCGTTCTGCAACGTGAATGGATTGAAGTTTCCAACAATGGAGATACAAAGTATTCTTTCAAAGTGACTCCGGAAATGGCGCCGAATGTTTACCTGCACATCAGCCTGTTGCAGCCTCATGCACAGACAGTGAACGATTTGCCGATACGTATGTACGGTGTAGTTCCGGTATTAGTGACTAATAAACAAACTATATTGCAACCGCAAATTAAAATGCCGGAAGTGTTGCGGCCGGAAACGGACTTCACCGTTACCGTCAGTGAAAAAAGCGGCAAGCAGATGACATACACATTGGCCATTGTAGACGACGGATTACTCGACCTGACTAATTTCAAGACTCCCGATCCGTGGAATGAATTCTATGCCCGCGAAGCATTGGGCATCCGCACCTGGGATATGTATGACGATGTACTCGGAGCATCTGCCGGACGCTACAGTTCATTGTTCAGTACGGGCGGTGACGAAACACTGAAACCGGCCGATGCAAAAGCGAACCGCTTCAAGCCGGTAGTGAAATTTATCGGTCCGTTCTATCTGGATAAAGGAAAACAGAAGACGCACACGCTGAAACTACCGATGTACGTAGGTTCTGTACGTACGATGGTGGTAGCGGGGCAAGACGGAGCATACGGAAAAGCGGAAAAGACTTCTTTCGTGCGGACACCATTGATGTTGTTGTCAACACTGCCCCGTGTGCTGAGCACACAAGAAGAGATTACTGTCCCGGTAAATGTCTTTGCCATGGAAAAGGAAGTGAAGAATGTATCGGTATCCATCCAGGCTTCAGGTGGAGGTGTACAAGTGATCGACCCCAATAAACAATCCATTACTTTCAGTCAACCGGGTGACCAACTCGTTTACTTTAAGATAAAGACCGGAAGTAAAACAGGAAAAGCAACTATACATATCACTGCCAGCGGTGGCAGTCAGCAGGCGAAAGAGACCATTGAAATCGAAGTCCGAAATCCGAATCCGGCAGTGACCTTCCGCAACAGTCAATGGGTGGAAAAAGGAGAAAGTGTAACACTTCCTTATGCATTGAATGGTGCTTCTCCGGCAAGCAGCCGTATACTGCTGGAAGTTTCACGTATTCCTTCGGTAGATATCAGCCGCAGGTTCGACTACCTATACAATTATCAACATCATTGCACGGAACAACTGACTTCCAAAGCTCTGCCGCTGTTGTTCGTCAGCCAGTTTAAAGCTGTGGATGAGGAAGAAGCTCAAAAGATTAAGGTCAACGTACAGGAAGCGATACGACAACTCTATGCACGCCAGCTTCCGAATGGCGGTTTTGTTTACTGGCCGGGAAATGCCAATGCTGATGAGTGGATTACTTCTTATGCGGGTATGTTCCTTGTATTGGCACAGGAGAAAGGCTACGCTGTCAACTCGAATGTGCTGAATAAGTGGAAACGTTTCCAACGTGCTGCTGCCCAGAACTGGCGGATGCCGGATCAGGATGACAGTTGGGGTTACTGGCAGACGGGAGTGCAACAGGCATATAGGTTGTACACACTGGCATTAGCCGGTGCACCTGAGCAGGGTGCCATGAACCGTATGAAAGAACAAGCTAACCTGTCTCTGCAAGCCAAATGGAGACTGGCAGCCGCTTATGCCCTGACGGGTAAGATGAAACCGGCTGAAGAATTGGTATTTAAGGCGGAAACCACCATTGCCCCCTATTCTTCACAGAACTACATCTATGGTTCGTATGATCGTGACGAAGCTATGATATTGGAAACTTTACTCCTGATGAACCGCGACCAGGCGGCATTGCAACAGGCGAAAAAGGTATCCAAGAATCTGGCCGAAGAGAATTGGTTTAGTACACAGTCCACTGCTTTCTCATTGATGGCGATGGGACGCCTGGCTGAAAAGCTTTCAGGTACTCTGGACTTCACCTGGACCTGGAACGGAAAGCAGCAACCCGTAGTGAAATCAGCCAAGGCTGTATTTGCAAAGGAACTGTCCACTTCACCGGCTTCGGGGAATATTATAGTAAAGAATGAAGGTAAAGGCGCATTAAGTGTGGATCTCATTACACGTACACAGTTACTCAATGATACGTTGCCCGCAATATCCAATAACCTCCGCCTCGACGTAAAATATACGGATATGAACGGAGCGACGATATCCATAGATGATATCAAGCAAGGAACAGACTTTATGGCAGTCATTACTGTAGGTAATATCAGTGGAACCACTGCTTACAGCAATTTGGCATTGACACATATCCTGCCGTCAGGTTGGGAGATTTACAACGACCGGTTGATGACTCCGGAAGCGACGCCTACCCGTGAGTATACCTACCAGGATATTCGTGACGACCGCGTACTGACTTACTTCGACTTGCGTCGCAGCGAACTGAAAAAGTTCACCATAAGACTGCAAGCTACGTATGCAGGTAATTTCATTCTGCCGGCTATCCAGTGCGAAGCCATGTATGACGGTTCGGCACAGGCACGAACCAAGGCAGGAAGAACGACTGTCAGCCGTTAAGTTCGTTTCATGGGAGCTAAGATTATAAAGTACTTCAAACAACTGTCTATCACCAGAAAAGTAATACTCATACTTATTGCAATTCTGGTGATAGCCTATATCTTTTGCCTCCCCCGGCAACTTTTCCATGTGCCCTACTCCACCGTTGTCACTGACCGGAACGGTGAATTACTGGGCGCACGCATTGCATCCGACGGTCAATGGCGTTTTCCGCCCCGGACCACTACTCCGGAGAAAGTAAAGCAATGTCTCATCACTTTCGAAGACAGGCATTTCTATCACCATTGGGGAGTCAATCCTGTCTCCACGGGCAGAGCCGCCTACCAAAACCTAAAGAATAAGCGCATTGTAAGTGGAGGAAGTACCCTCACCATGCAAACGATCCGTCTGGCAAGAAACGAATCGCGTACTTTTGGAGAAAAGTTCATAGAAATGATCTTGGCTACCCGACTTGAATTTCGTGCTTCAAAAGAGAAAATCTTGTCCATGTACGTTTCACACGCTCCTTTCGGAGGAAATGTAGTAGGACTCGATGCCGCCGCCTGGCGATATTTCGGACATTCGGCCGAAGAACTTTCCTGGGCGGAAGCAGCTATGCTGGCGGTACTTCCAAACGCACCCGCCATGATTCACCTTTCCAAATCACGACAATCACTGCTCAATAAAAGAAATCGTCTACTGAAACAACTGCGTGAGCGAAAGATTATAGATAGTTCCACTTACGAACTGGCCATCAGCGAACCACTACCCGATGAGCCTCATTCTCTCCCTCAAATAGCTCCTCACCTGGTCAGTCGCTTCTATCAGGAACGGAATGGGAAATATTCCGTATCAACCATCGACAGAGGTATTCAAAGCCAGATAGAGAATGCAGCCGAACGTTGGAGTAATGAATTTAACCGGAGTGATATACGCAACCTGGCTATTCTGGTGATTGATATCCGGACCAATCAGGTGGTAGCTTATTGCGGCAATGTAAACTTCGAACGGAAACAAAGCGGTAACCAGGTAGATGTAATTCAGGCACCCAGAAGTACGGGAAGTATTCTGAAACCATTTCTATATTATGCCATGTTGCAGGAAGGCAGCCTGCTACCTCATACACTACTGCCTGATATACCCATTAATATTAATGGCTTTACACCTCAAAACTTCAGTTTGCAGTTCGAAGGTGCTGTTCCTGCTTCAGAAGCACTTGCTCGTTCACTAAACATTCCGGCAGTAACGATGCTGCAAAAATATGGTGTTCCCAAGTTTCACACTTTCCTGAGGCAAATAGGTTTGAAGACAATCAACCGCCCCGCCTCCCATTATGGTTTATCACTTATCTTAGGCGGAGCGGAAGCCACCCTATGGGATGTAACCAATACATACGCACACATGGGACGGAGTTTATTGCAACTTCCACAAACGGAATGTAGTTTACTACTTTCAGATACTGAAGATTCGGAAAATTCCGAGGCAGTCACTTCTGCAAAGACAACGGACGTTTTTCAACCGGGAGCCGTATGGCAAACATTCAATGCTCTAACCGAGGTGAACCGTCCCGAAGAAATAGACTGGAAATCCATCCCTTCCATGCATCCCATCGCATGGAAGACCGGAACGAGTCATGGATTCCGCGATGCTTGGGCTGTAGGCGTCACCCCTCACTATGCCGTAGGTGTATGGGTGGGTAATGCTACCGGAGAAGGTAAACCCGGTCTTGTAGGAGCACGGACAGCCGGCCCGGTTCTGTTTGACATATTCAGCCTGCTTCCTCCTACACAATGGTTCAAACGTCCGGAGAATGTCTTTGTTAAGGCTGAAGTATGCCGGAAATCCGGACATCTGAAAGGCCGATTTTGCGAAGAAACAGACACCTTATTGATTCTTCCCGCCGGATTAAAGACGGAAGCTTGCCCTTATCATCACCTCATCACTCTCTCAGCCGATGAGACTCACCGTATCTATGAGAATTGTGCTAATCTGGAACCTACCATCCAGAAATCCTGGTTCACTTTGCCGCCTGTCTGGGAATGGTATTACAGACAACATCATCCGGAATACAGTCCGCTTCCTCCCTTCAAGCCGGGTTGCGGAGAAGATGCCCTCCAACCAATGCAGTTCATCTACCCGCCCATGAATGCACGGATTGTATTATCCCGGCAGATGGATGGAAGCAAAGGTTTCATCACCGTCGAACTGGCGCACAGTAACCCCGGCACCACCATCTATTGGCATCTCGACAACAGTTATCTGACTCAAACGCAGGACTTTCATAAAATCTCCCTGCAACCCAAACCGGGGAAGCATTCGTTGACGGCCGTAGATGACGCAGGGAATACGGCTTCCACGACCTTCTTTGTGGAATAGTCTATTGCAAATTATAACCTCGCACTCAGACTTCCTCCATCCGCTCCAGTTCGCAACCCCGGAATTGCATCACAATGCAATGCAATTCTGTGTTCTGTATCAATTGGCGAACCTTCGGCGCAGCGGCATATCCTTTTATCTGATCCACGGCTTCCTGCCATTGCGCTTCCGCTTTCGCACTTGAATCCTTTGAGGAAAGATATTTCAATTCCACAATATAACTATGCTTCACGTCATAGTGCAGCAGATCCGGCATCAGGAACAGATCGCAATAACCATGATTCAGTTCTACTTCCGGAGCAGTCAGATAGTAAGCGTTCACACTGAGATAAGCGGTAAAGAACCCCTGAATGTTACGTTCGCCCTCAATGGCGCTCCGCACGGAGGAATTCTCTTTGTAGGCGTAGGCAATAAACTCGAGAGACTCACGCCAATGGCCGTCGTAGGCCATGGCGTCGAATAAATCTGCCAAGTTATTCAGATTGATATAACGTTTGTCCTGATACTCCTCTAACAGAAACTCATAATATTGCTTCCGTACATTATTGTTGGGGATACTTAATACCACACGTCCTCCACGTGTAGCGGTAATAGTCAGCATACCATAATAGAAGAGCAGGCTGGGGAATATTTCCGGATTAGCTATTTCGGTGGCAGGGAAAGTATTTACCAAGGTGGCTACAATCTGCCCCTCTTCCGTTATTTTGCGTAATACACCCTTGCGGTTACCGTCCAACTTGTCCAAACGGATGAGCTTCTTCATCTTGTTGTAGTCCGTACGGGTATTAGGGTCTATCATCTCCTTGGGAGACTTGCCTAAATCTATATAGTTGCGCAAATAGTAAAGCACCATGTCACAGTTGAACATCTTCGGGTCACGTTCCAGACTCTCTTCTGCGAAACAGTAATTGTCATACCACGGTTTCATCTCCTGAATCATCGCTTCCACGTCCGCCTCTTCCGGTAGTTTTCCCGCCTCCTTATAATATTGAAGCATCGTGCGCACGTCCGTCTCGCTGAAGCCCAGCATCATATTGAACTGATGTTTGGTGCTGATATTCCAACCGATATTGAATCCGCTGGTCAGGTCGTCCAGAGTGACGGGACTGACACCGGTCATGAAGATACGCTTGAACATTCCTTTGAACTTCTTGAACACTTCCCGATAGAAACCGCTGGCATGCGTCAAGGCATGATAAAAACCTTCTCCTTGTTCGTTGAGCACCACGTTGGTGAAGTTGTCATATTCATCGACGATAAGATAGAGTTTGGCTCCGTATTGACGTGACTTCCGTTCCAGAAGATTCAGCTTGTTGGTGGAGCCGTACTGCTCTTTCATCTCCTGCTGGAAACCGGGGTAATAATAAGGCTCATAAATGGAAGCGAAATCATCCAGACCGCCACAGCAATAGTCGTCAAAGTTCTCGGCGAGCGATCTGTCCAATCCTCCCACCCGTGAGAAATCCATATAGAGTATTTGGAACGTTCCTTGCAGGGGCGTGGGGTGCTCTCCTACCCAAAGGTTCCCGAAACGCTTCTGGAACTTTTCTTTCTGGGAGATGTCGTAGTATGCCCTGAGCATACTCAGAAAGATACTCTTACCGAAACGGCGGGGACGGATAAAGAAGAGACTGTCGGGTTGGTCTTCCAACAAAGGCAGGTACATAGTCTTGTCTACATAATATTGATTCTGCTCCACCACTTCCACGAAGTTGGAGACGCCATAGGGAATTCTTTTCACATTTTCCATAATTGCTCCTGTTTTGGGGTTCATACACAAGAAGTGAGACAAATGTAGTCTATTCCAACGGAAAGAACAAAGATAGGGGAAGAAAGTTTTATTAGGAAGCTTACGGCAAAGCTCGTAACTGATTCATATCCGCTTAAACATGAACTAAATTCACCTGCTGATCCACATTAAATAAGTAATGAATATCCTATTCTTTAGGAAGAGAATTTGCATAAAGATATATATTTCCACCAGCAAAACACTTAAAATATTACAAATCAACCAACTATCCATTCATCAAGCTACTTCCTTACGAAACCGAAAGCAGGCTGTAAAACAAACAATTACCTATACACGCCTGTACAATTAAACGTTCGTTTAAAGGACGTGCAAATATAGCAATATTTTATACACCAAGTATAAATATCAATAACTTTTTTTACTATTATATCCTTCTAACTGTCAGTTATCAGGCTCATAGTCTTATCAAAGATTAGAAAAATGGCAGTAAAATGCCTTTTAAACGAACGTTTAATGGACACCCTATAAAACCTACTATTTATGCACACGATAAAACAGACATTACCTCCCTCCAATTCCCCGAATAACTTCCGGAACACGAGCTTATTATCTCTGAATATATCATCTCAATATAACGACAATGAATACAGTAAAATTGGTAAAACTACTGATGTTATTCTGTATGGCAGGATACCTTCTCCCCTTGAATGCACAAAAAACGACTTCCCGTGTCGCTCTCACCACCAACTTCCTTTCGTGGGCAACCCTTGCCCCCAACCTCGGAACCGATATATATATAGGTAAGAAACTTTCCATAGCCGCCGACGGCAGTTACGGTATGTGGAATTACGGGCATACCCACGGCAACATACAGACCTGGAGCGCAGGAGGCGAAGCCCGTTACTGGCTGCCACCTCCTGCTGGGAATCTCACCCTACACGCAGCAACTGCTCACCCTCACCCTGCACTACGCCGAGGGAGAACCGCAGACCGAAACCTACGACCTCACCCGCCTGCTGGCAGGCTTCAACAACTTCGAAGCGGGAAGCGGCACGGACGCCTTCGTCCTGAGCGGCAACCTGTCGCTGGACCAGAGCATCGAAGAGGCAGGCATCACCGGAAGTATCAACGACTGGACCACAGGCACAGAGACGGATATGGACGCAGACAACGAATAAAAACAATCAATACCGAGTATATGAAGTATCTAAGCATTCTTGCAGTCCTCGCACTATTGACGGGCTGCACAAACGACGAAAACGCACCGGACACGGACAGCGGCGACCGGGTAGCCGTGAGCCTCTCCGCAGGAATCGGGCAGACAAGCCACGCCACGCAGACCCGCTCCCTCAACGACCAATGGACGGCAGGAGACTCCATCGGCACCCAGAACTACACCCTGAAAGCAACGGATAAGAACGGGGTGTTCGAAAGCGGAAAGAGCTATACCCTGGCCGTCACCGTGAACCGCACGGAAGCCTCCATGACCGTGAGCATCGGCCAGTGGCAGGAAGGAGGAGAGAGTGAAGGAGATGCGGGGATGGAGATAAATATTAAATATTAAGTATAAGGTGATTGATAATGTATATAAACTATTTAAACAAGTAAAAGATATGAGAGCAAGTAAGATTTTGATGGCTACGGCCATGACGACCGCTATTTTCGCCCTGGGCGCATGCGGCAACAGCGACGAACCGGAAGTGGTGGACATCACGAAGCCGATTAGTCTGGACTTCGGACTGACAGCGACACAGACACGTGTCACTATTGAAGACGACGCGAGTTTTGAAACGGGAAACAGTATCGGTATCTATATGGGAGAACCGCAGAATGATGATGCTAAAGGCGTTTTGGGAAGCCTGGACAAGTACAATAATGTGAAATATACATACGATGGCGATTCATGGTCAGGCGATGCTATCTACTGGCAGAACACGTCGCAGTATCATACGCTGTATGCTTACTCGCCTTACGACGGAGCTATGAGCCAGACCAACACCACTATCGAATTTGAACTGAAGGCAGACCAACTCGATGGCGCTAACTACAAAGCCGTAGACTTCCTTTGGAAAAGCACCGCCCCGGTGAAAGCACGTACAGATGCTTTGCCTATGGTGCTGGAACATAAGATGAGCCTAATAAAGGTGACCATCACTAGAGGCAATGATATGACAAGTGAGGAACTGGCTGCTATGGACATGGTAATTAATGCCCCCAACGGCATAAAGGCTAAAGGGGAATTCGACCTGAAAACCGGTACATGTAAAGCGGCAAGCGAGCAAGGCGTCCCTTCCGCCCTGACAACCGTCAATCCCTACCGGACTGGCAATGTATTCTATGCCATCGTGATGCCAGGCACTACATTCACAAATGGCGACGATTTCGTCACATTGACCGCTTTGGACGCTACTCCTTATATCTATAAGCTGAGTGTCAGCGGTGATGGTTCACTTGCTATGGTGGGCGGCAAAAAGTACGAATTCACCCTCAAAGCCAATAAGGTAGGCATAGAACTGATACAGTTCACGATTGATTCATGGGATGCCGGTAGTGGTGATGATAACGGCAATGCCGACATGGTAGTCCCTGCCCACCCCTAATCTCTCCCCCCTCTCCGCCCCGGACGCCATGCGTCAAGTCCGGCACCGCCTGCTTCGCAACGGGGGTGGAACAAAAACAGTGATTAGTCACTAACGAAACGCTCTTTGACAGACTGGGAAACGGAAAATAAAGGGAATACCTCACAACGCCTTACGGGAACTTTTGTTATCTTTGCATCGTTGTATTGCTACAATAGAGTAAAAACAGATAGGAGGAAACGGATTATGAGAACAATGGAACTAAGAACATCTTTGATAAGCGAAGTAAGCGCTTTGCTCGATAACGATGAACTGATGAGTGAAGCTATTCATTTATTGAGAGGGTTACGTAGCCGTGTGAAAGGCTATGCCCGCCAGGAAGAGGAATCTTGCAATCATGTAGTGAGCGAACCTCCCTGTCAATATACGATGAATGAAATGCAAGAACATTTAGAGCTAAGTCGCCAAGATATAAAAAGCGGGAGGTGCTACACTCAGGAAGACATGAAGAAAAAATACGGTAATGTATGAAGATAATCTGGTCATTCACTGCAGAGAAAGATTTGGATGCTATACGTACTTATTATTTACAATTCAGTGATAGAACCGCTGCACGCATTTGTGGTAATATTCTCGCAACGTCCGACAAGCTTCTGAATTTCCCTTTAGCGGGAAGGCAAGAGCCTAAGTTGGGACCGGGAATACGCGCTTTGGTTGCCGATGCGTATTATACACTAATATATGAGTTAAGTAACGATATCATTTATATTCATGCGGTCTGGGATGTTCGGCAAAGTCCGGATAAACTGGCTGAACATATTAAGTAGCTATACCTGCCTTTATTTTTCACGTCCCGCCACCCGGCTGCCCTTCTTCGTGCAGCCGGATGCCGGGACGCTTTCCGTTTTCCCCGTCTCATGTCAGAGCAGCATTTCCACCGAACGAACCGAATGGAAACAATGCATAAAAGTAACAATGATATGAGAACAAGAAAAGCATTACTCAACCTGCGGCACTCCTTGCTGCTTACGGCAAGCACCGCCCTGCTGCTCACAGCAGCCACCGCCCTGCTCAACGCTTGCGGCACCGACGACAGCCTCGCAGCCGTCCCCGTCACCCCCGACGCCGACGACCTCACCGGACAGCCCATCCACTTCGGCGCCCTCACCCTGACCGACGCCGACATACAAGCCGGCACCCGCGCCGCCAAAGACCTCACCACCGATGGCACCACCATGACCGTCATCATGACCGTGGAGGGCAGTCCATCTCTCCGGAAGATGGCGGACTATAAGTACACCGGCGGTTCCTGGCAGGCAATAAATGCCTCAGGGAACGTCTCCGCTGGCGACGGCTTGCGCTGGCAGAACAGCACCACGAAGCACAGCTTCACCGCCTACAGCCCACGGCTGACGGCTGAAGAGAAGGAAAATGCAATGCCACCCATCATCACCTTGCCAGATGAATACAAAGCTGATAACATCGCTTCATACGATTATCTGATGACCCGGAATGCAACCGAAGTGATGCCCTCAAAATCCGCCGCCATTCCCCTCGGCTTTATCCACCTGCTGGCACGGATAGAGGTGACTGCGGGAAGCGACAAAGTAACAGTGATTGGCGCCAAGGAATCCAATGCTGCCGGAAGCACCAACAGAAAGAACATCAAGCTATGGAATAACAACAAAGTGCATACCGGATATCTGCTGCCCGGAGAAACTTTCGGGAAGGAAGCGGAAGAGCTTGGTGTTAATGTTGCAGGATTCTGTTATTCACCCTTTCCATCGGTCACTACCGTCTCCGGAGCCATCACTAAATTCACCGTTAAATAATCCCTCATCCCAATGAAGACAACCCTATACCGCCACTTGTCCGCAGCCGTCCTCTGCCTGTCGGCAATGCTACTTATCGCCTCGTGCGACAAAGACAAGGATAACAATAACTCATCCACCAACGTCAATGCCTTGCCACTGAACAATATCACCACCCGGGGAGCAACCGGAAGCGACTTCACCGACGGACAACAGTTGACAGCCAAACTTACCTGCGGAAACATCACCAAGACGACTACCCTGACTTACAGTAGCGCAGAAAACGAGTGGAACAGCGTAGACGACCTCTATTGGCAGAGCAGCACCACAGAGCACACCCTGCTCATCTATAGCGCCAAAAACGCCACCATCATTCTACCCACGACTCCCTCAACCACAGCCAGTGAGGCAAACTATTACCTGAAGGAAGACCGCCTCTACTATCGCAGCACGGTCACCGCTCCCAATATCCCTGCCAGCATCCTGCTGGAACACGCTCTGGCAAAGCTGACCGTGAAGTTACAACCGGGTTCGGACATGACTGCCGATGAACTGACCAGCATCAGCGTAAAAGTATCGGGAGTATATACACAAGGAACCGTGAATACCACCGCAGGAGATGAGAATGAGGGCAAGGCAGGCAATGGCAGCACCTCCAATACCATCACTCTCTGCCAACCAAACACCGCCACCCAGGAGTATTGCACCCTGCTGATACCGGAACAGGCACTAACGCCCGCCATCACCGTCAACATGAATGGAACGGACTATACCTACACCGCCACGCAAAAGATAACCACCGCCGCCGGACAGAACCACACCTACATCCTGAGCCTGAACCGCACCGGCATCACCGGCATCTCCGCCACCGTAGAGGAATGGAGCGGCAGCAACGATGCCGCCACGGAGATTCAGATGAACGAGATTACGATAGACAATAGCAGTGAAGGCGGCCTTGAAAACCTGCTGAAAAACCAAGGAATAGATAATGACAGCTGGAAGTATAATAAAGTAATCATCACCGGGACACTGAATGATGCGGACTACGCCACACTGAAAACATACGTGAACAGCGGAAAAATCAGAGGTATCAAATTTCCTGCAGGGGAAGAAATACCGAATGACGCTTTCAAGGGATGCAACAATTTAATCAGTGCAGACTTAACGGGGGTAGTCACTATCGGGGATTGTGCTTTCGGCGAAAGCGGTCTGACATCAGTCACGCTATCAGAGGGGCTGACAAGAATTGGAGACTCGGCTTTCTTTCGAAATAAGAGTTTGACGAACATCACCGTTCCAGCCTCGGTTAAGACTTGGGGGGAGTGGCTTTTTTCTGAAAGTGGCCTGATATCAGTCACGCTATCGGAAGGGCTAGAAGCGATTGGAGAAGTGGCATTCAGTGATTGTAAGAGTTTAATGAGTGTCACCATTCCGGCCTCAGTTAGGACTTGGGGAAATCAGGCTTTCTCTGGTAGCGGCCTGACATCAGTCACGCTATCGGAAGGGCTGGAAGCGATTGGAGAATTCGTATTCAGTGATTGTAAGAGTTTGACGAACATCACCATTCCGGCCTCGGTTAGGACTTTGGAAAGTCAGGCTTTCTCTGGTAGCGGCCTGACATCAGTCACACTATCAGAAGGGCTGGAAGCGATTGGAGATATAGCATTTTGGTCTTGTCCCTTAGAAAAAGTAGCCCTGTCCGGTGACAAAAGCATTAGTGTATACAACAATGCTTTTGATAACACCCCCGCTACCAAATTCCTCTTCCTCTACCACAGCACCATGAGCAGCGAAGAGGCCATCACCAACTGGAAGACCTGGGGCTCCACCACCTGGTCAAAAATATACTATAGCTACAAAGGCTCCGACAACGACAAGCTGGAACCCGGCAGTTACAATAGCAGTTATCAACAACAATAATTATTCACCCTCTAAACCATCAAAAGTAACAATGGCAAAGACCTCTCAACGAGCCAAGCTCGTACTCAAAGCACGTGAAAACCTGCTTACCAAAGACATAAAGAACGACTACTACCTCACCGTGAAGTCGCAACGCACCCTCACCCTGGCCGACCTCGCCAAGGAAGTGGCCGCCACGCACGGCCATCAGAATCAGAGCGAAGTGGAAATGCTCACCCGTGAAACCCTGGAACTCGCCGCCTGGTACCTCTCCAACGGCTTCGGTATCACCACCCCGCTGGGCTATTATCACACCACCGTCTCCGGCTCCCTGCTGGACAGCGAACTCAGCGCCGCCCCCGACCGTTCGAAGTTGAAACTCGGCATCAGCTACGCCATGAGCGACCTCATGCGCCAGTCCCTCACCGAAGCCGAACTGGACCTGGAAATAGACAAAGCAAAAACCGGCCCGCAACTCTTCTCCGTGGTCAGCGCACAGGATGCCCAGCACCCCGATGCAGCCGGTGTGCTTGCACAGGGGGCAGCCCTTGCCGTGGCATTCAAAGCAACTTACGTCAACCTCCACACTGGGCTCAGTGAACGGGAAATAGGACGGGCGCAGGCGGGTTTTGACCTCCGGGCCAAACAAAGCCTGCACAAAGCGGTCCAGCATGCCCTGCAGGTCGCACAGGGTAATGCCCTTATCCACAACCAGACCTTCCATCTGGTGGAACATCGGGGAGTGGGTTGCGTCAGAGTCAG